>Ga0233438_10003749_pt1 | contig 13838 bp, 12 predicted proteins | sample SI_123_September_FD_182720 | JGI IMG/M metagenome (GOLD analysis project Ga0233438, IMG submission 182720) | Seawater microbial communities from Saanich Inlet, British Columbia, Canada - SI_123_September2016_10_MG | ecosystem: Environmental > Aquatic > Marine > Inlet | place: Canada: British...
TCTTTTTTATTATGCCCAAAAAAATTGTCATTACCGGTGGTCCTGGATCTGGAAAAACTTCTCTAATTGATTTTTTAGAAGAAAATGGATATCAATGTCAACATGAAATTTCAAGACAAGTAACACTAGAGGCGAAAAAAAAGGGAATTGATCAACTATTTTTATCCGATCCAATTTTGTTTAGCCAACTATTATTAAAAGGGCGTTTACAGCAGCATCAGGAAGTTGATCATTTTAAAAAAACAATACTATTTTATGATCGCGGACTGCCGGATGTTACGGCATATATGGATTTCACGAATGTATCCTATCCCGAAAGTTTTCATACGACTTGTAATAAGTATCGCTATGGTACCGTTTTTATCTTACCGCCATGGAAAGATATCTACATACAAGATAATGAACGATATGAAACGTATGAAGAAGCCGAAAAAATTCATAAATTTCTAACCCAAAGTTATCAAAAATATGGATACGAAGTCATTGAGGTTCCTTTTGGAACTTTAGAGGAACGAATGAAATTTATGGTAACTCATTTAGAAATTTAATTATTGAAAAACCCGTATCAAATACTTAAAGACCATTGGGGGCACTCACAATTTCTTCCAAAACAGGAAGAGATTATAACTACGATCCTAAACGGCAGAGATACCATTGGTTTATTACCAACAGGTGGAGGCAAATCGGTCTGTTTTCAGATTCCAGCTCTTGCAAAAGAGGGGATTTGTATTGTTGTTTCGCCACTAGTAGTATTGATGGAAGATCAAGTGGCTAATTTAAAAAACAAAGGAATTAAAGCCTTGACTATTCCAGGAGGAATCTCTTTTCAAAATTTAAATATTTTGTTGGATAATGCACTTTATGGAAATTATAAGTTTTTATACTTATCGCCAGAACGGTTAAACCAAGAATTAGTCCAAAATTATATAAAGCAAATGGATGTCAATCTTTTTGCAATCGATGAGGCTCATTGTATATCGCAATGGGGAAATGACTTTAGACCCTCTTATAAAAATTGTAATATCCTCAGAACGTTTCATCCATTAGTTCCTGTGATTGCTTTAACTGCTACGGCAACTCCAGAGGTAGTTTCCGATATGGTTGTACAGTTAAAATTAGAAAATCCAGCTATTATAAAAAGCTCTTTTGCTCGGAAAAACCTAGCTTATAAAGTAGTACACCAAGAGGATAAAATCTATAAAATTGAACAACTTCTTAAAAACAATGAATACTCCTCCATTGTCTATGTCCGTAGTCGTAAAAAAACAGTTGAGATCAGTAATCAACTTAATAGTCTGAAGATTAAAAGTCACTTTTTTCATGGCGGAATTAGTTCGGAGGATAAAAAAAGTAGATTGAACGATTGGCTTCAAGGTAAAATAACTGTTATGGTTGCTACGAATGCTTTTGGTATGGGGATTGATCATCCAAAAGTCCGGTATGTTTTTCATCTTCAGCTACCGGAAAGTTTGGAAAGTTATTTTCAAGAAGCCGGAAGAGCTGGCAGAGACGGTAACTATTCGGCTGCTATGATACTTTACAATGATTATGATAAAATCTTAATTAAAAAGCAATTCTTAGATTCTAGACCAAACACCGATCAAATAAAAAGTTTATATCGCTCTTTGTGTAATTTTTTCCAAATACCCTATGGAGAAGGTGAGTTTTCAAGTCATAGTTTTAATTACTTAGAATTTTGCAAACATTACCACCTAAATACGCTGACTACGTATAATGGTCTCACCGCTTTGGAACGATTGGGAATTATTCAGCTATCAAAGCAATTTGGAAGGAAATCTATTCTGAAATTTGAAATGAGTTCTGAAAAACTCATTAAGTATTTAGATCAACACCCATCGATTGCTATTATTGGTAAAACTATTTTAAGATTGTATGGCGGTATTTTCGAAACCCCTACATCGGTTCGAATTGAATCAATTGCTTCCAAAACAGGGCAGTCTGTAAATACCATCATAAAAGCACTTGAAAAAATGGAGAAAGAAGGAGTTTTGGAATTAACATTGTTTCATACCGATGCGACCATTACTTTTATAGTTCCTAGAGAGGATAAAAAAACAATTAATCGTGTTTCTAAGCAATTGTTAGCTTTAAATCATAAAAAAGAGAATGAAGTAAAATCAGTGTTAGAATTTGTAGCGAACGACACCACCTGCAAAAGCGTCCAACTTTTAAAGTATTTTGGAGAACTGAATGCTGAAAACTGCGGAATTTGCTCTGTGTGTGCTCCCCAAGAGAAAATTCCAAGTAAAGCAGAGCTATCGATTATTGCAGAAAAAATAGTATATCTTCTTGAAGAAAAAGAAATGACCTCCAGATTCATGATAGAAAAACTTACTTTTACGGAATCAAAAGTGGTATTCGTACTCAGAAAGTTAATGGACTCGGGTAGGATAAAAATAAACACCAAAAATGAATATTATTTAAATTGATGAGAGATTTAAGAATTGTTTTTATGGGAACCCCAGGCTTTGCAGTTGGTGTACTTCAAAAGTTAGTAGAAGGTGGTTATCAAGTTGTTGGGGTCGTAACCGCTCCCGATAAACCAGCAGGACGAGGCCGAAAAATAAAATCATCAGCAGTCAAAGAATATGCCTTGTCGCAAGATTTAACCCTTTTACAACCCACCAATTTAAAAGAAGGTTTCTTTTTAGAGCAACTAAAAAATTTAAATGCCAATCTTCAAATCGTGGTTGCCTTTAGAATGCTTCCAAAATTGGTTTGGAATTTACCAAGCTACGGTACTTTTAATTTGCATGCTTCTTTATTACCGCAATACAGGGGAGCTGCTCCTATTAATTGGGCCATCATCAATCGAGAGAAAAAAACTGGGGTCAGTACTTTTTTTATTGATGATGCCATCGATACTGGAGAAATAATTTTAAAAGAAGAGGTTTCTGTTCCTCCTGGAGCAACAGTTGGAAGTCTTCACGATATCTTGATGGGTACTGGAGCTAATCTAGTCCTTAAAACTGTTGATCTCATAAAAAACGAAAAGGAAGCTCCTGTTCGACAAAACAACAGTGGGGTTTTAAAAACAGCTCCCAAATTAACTAAAAATAATACTAGAATCGATTGGGCAACCAGTATTGAAAATATTGATGCTTTTATTCGAGGGCTTAATCCCTACCCTGCAGCATGGTCACAACTCATGAACCATGACGAAATTGGAACGGTTAAAATATACCTGTGTGGCTTTAAAATTGAAAACCATTCGTATCCTTTGGGACAAATCGTAACGAGCAAAAATGAATTAAAAGTAGCTGCCAAAAATGGATTTCTCTCTATTTATGAAATACAGATGCCCGGTAAGCGAAAAATGGACATTAAATCGCTTTTAAATGGCTATATTTTTGATAAAAATTCAAAAATGTTGTAAAGCCTTATTATCATTGAACTTATAAAACTTGACTAAATTAACTTCACTTTATTAACAAAGTGCTAAAGTTATCAACAAAAAACGCTATTTAGCACGTCATTACTTGCATGAATCGATAATCCCATTAATTTTGTGTAAGAATTTATAATAAAAAGTTTAACTAATAATTTAATTTTACAACTTATGAACAAATCAGATTTAATCGACGCAATGGCAGAAAATGCTGGAATTACTAAGGCATCAGCAAAAAAAGCATTAGAGTGTATGCTAAGCGAAGTAGGAGGAGCATTAAAAAAAGGGAATAGAGTTTCTTTAGTAGGTTTTGGTTCTTGGTCAGTTACTAGAAGAGCTGCAAGAGATGGTAGAAACCCACAAACTGGAGCTACTATTAAAATTGCTGCAAAAAATGTAGTGAAATTTAAAGCAGGATCAGATTTAAGCAGTAGCGTAAACTAGATTTATCTTTATTATTTAAAAAATCCCCTCTTCTTTTTGAAAATGGGGATTTTTTTTGGTCTTTAACTTATAGAACTACTTAATTAACTTGCATTTTTTAAAATTAATACTTAGATTTAGTTATTGAATAAAAAACTATGACTTCTCTAAAGCCTGCCAAAGGACTCTTATTAGTTGCCGAACCTTCTATCATTGGAGACATCTCGTTTAATAGATCGGTAGTCTTATTGGCAGAGTATAATGAAAATGGCTCTGTAGGTTTTATTCTAAATAAACCCTTACCCTTTAGTATCAAGGACTTTATTCCTGAAATAAATTCTAATATTCCTATTTACAATGGAGGTCCTGTAGAGCAGGACAATTTGTATTTTATTCACAAAATACCCGAATTAATTCCCAACAGCATCGAAATTTCAAATGGAATCTACTGGGGTGGCGATTTTAAAGAAATTACCAATCTGCTTCAAGAAGATCAAATTAAGAATTCTGAAATTCGTTTTTTCTTGGGCTACTCAGGTTGGAGCAATCAACAGTTAGAACAAGAACTGGAAGTAAATAGTTGGGTAGTAAGCAACAATAAACATGAAAATAGAATTTTAGGAGAAACTGATGCGACTTTTTGGAAAGAAAAAATGATCGAATTTGGTGGCGATTATCTAATTTGGTCCAATGCTCCAGAAAACCCTTCTTATAACTAAGAAGCCAACCTTACTTTTACATTTAACTTTTGAAGTAACATTCGAGCTACCTCATTTTTATACACCTTTTTACGATAATTACTAATAGGTTGAATCCCAATCATCACGTTGGTGATAAATAATTCGTCCGCTTTTTGGAGGTCGAATGAAGAAATCGATTTTTCTTCTAACGTATATTCTTGAAGGGTTTTGCAAATTTCAATGAGTTGTTTTCTAATAATACCTCGGAGGCATCCATCACTTGTTGGAGGGGTCATAATAGTAGTTCCTTTCACTAAAAACAAATTGCCTTGAAGTGCTTCGACTACCATCTTTTTATCGTTTAATAATAAACAATTTTGATAGCCATTTTCGGTAGCGTAAATACTCCCCAACACATTAATTATTTTAGCATTGGATTTCAGGGTCGCCAATAAATTAGCATAAATATAATGATCTTTAAAAAGTTCGACTTCATAGCGATCTTCATTAAAGGTGTAAAAAGGGTCTCCAGTAGTTTCAAGCTCAATAAAATAGTCCACCTCATTGTTGGTAGGATTGTACTTCCCTCCTGCTTTACGGTTTACATATAATTTGATTCTGAGGGACTGTTTATCAAAATCTGCAGCTTTAATCGTCTTTTTTATTTCTTCTTCTAAAAATTCCATCGAGAAATGCATGGGAATGTCCATTCGAAGTATGCGCATGGAAGCCATGAGTCTAAAGTAATGATCTTCCCAAAAAAAGAGTTGTCCATTGACTACTTTTATGGTTTCAAAAACGGCATCGCCATACAATAACCCTCTATTTTTTATAGAGAGTTTGGCTACTTCCTGACTGTATAATGTTCCATTTAAATTAATCATAAAAAAAACCGTCCTTAGACGGTGCAAATATAAATACTATTATACAGTTCTTAAACAGAACCCAGTAATTGTTTTAATTCTGAAATCATATTTTCCCATAGCATTTTACCTTCCTCTATTTCATCATCCTCTGCAAAATCAGTAACCATAATAGAAACGTCTTTAGTAATGGCGTCTACTTGGATTCGCATTTCAAAATAATAATCTGTATCTTCATCATCTAACCATTGAAAGCGAATGGATTGGCCTTTGTTTTTTGAAACCAATTTGGCTTTTTCTTCGGAGCCCTCCCAGATAAAAGTAAAAAACTCTCCTCGTGAGTTCACATTGTCGGCGTACCACTCCTGCATACCAGAAGGCGTCGAAATGTATTGAAATAAAAGTGATGGGGATGCATGAATGGGAAATTCCATTTCATATTTTATTTTATCGCTCATAGGGTACTAATTTGTATAGCCCAATATATATATTAATTAATAACTGGGAAAGAAAGTAAGAAAAAATGTTTGAAAGATTCGTAAATTGAATAAAAATAAATATTACAAAAATTTATAGGAATGTTTGTGCTGCTCTAAATTGTTGTTATCTTTGCCACCGCTAAAAAAGACGAATAAAACTCTTTTAGCCATCATTCATTAAATAAATGTTTGAAAAATACGGCGAGGTAGCTCAGCTGGTTAGAGCGTCGGATTCATAACCCGGAGGTCACGAGTTCAAGTCTCGTTCTCGCTACAAAGGAGTCATCAGAAATGGTGTCTCCTTTTTTTGCTTTAAACTCAAGTATACAAAGGGATTTAAAGTGTATTAGTTGAGTGTAATTCAGTTGATATTAACCACGTTTTATTTTAAAACTAACAAGGTTAAAAACCAAATATACACAAAACTGACAGTAAAAACAGCTGAAACTGACAGTAAAATTGACAGTAAATAGAAAAAAAATAAACACCAAAAAAGGCACTATAATTAAATAGTACCTTTCAAAACCCCTACTAAAAGCAAGGGTGATATCTTAAAGGGTTAATTAGACTACAGAGGGTTATAACATATATTAATTCAAGCATTCCGGATCTAAATTTGGTTTTGGCAAAACCCATTGTGGAGTCCCTAAATTAAAACCATCACATTCACTTATGCTACTTACATTCCAAGCACTGAGGTCTTGATTAAAAGCAGTCGCAAAAAGAAACATCGCCGACATATCGACCAGCGCTCCTACTTCCCAATTACTGATATCTTGGTTAAAAGCGGAATAAGCAAACATACCGCTCATGCTGGTAACCGAATTTACTTCCCAGGAGCTTAGATCTTGATTAAAAGGATTTTCTAAAGGTGTACTCCCGATAAACATATTGGTCATGTTGGTCACGCTTCGAACATCCCAGCTTCCTATGTCTTGATTAAAAGCACGAGCTCCATAAAACATTTCTTCCATAGAGCTTACTTGGCCTACCTCCCAATTTCCGATGTTTTGGTTAAATAAGGCAGATGAAAACATATGCGTCATATCGGTGACTTGGCTTACATCCCAGTTGTTTAGATCCTGGTTAAAAATAGAAGAAGAAAACATATAGCTCATATTGGTTACCTGGCTTACGTCCCAGCTACCAATCGCTTGATCGAAAGCTTGTGCAAAATAAAACATCCCATACATATTGGTTACATTACTTACCTCCCAATGATCAAGCGCTTGATTAAAGGCTCCGGTATTATCAAACATAATTTCCATATTCGTTACCTTACTTACGTCCCAAGAGCTAATGTTTTGGTTAAAGGTTTCCGAGTTGTAAAATAAATAAGACATATCGGTCACTTTGCTGGTAACTACCTGAGTTACGTCTGCTTCGTTGGCAACTAGTTCCCGTAAAATTGCTTCATCGACTACGGTATAGGTAATACCTCCGATTACTCCTGTAGCGCCTACATTGGCATCTTCACAAGCTTTGATGGTGATGCCATTTTCGGCCAAATAAATAACTTGATCTCCAGTACAATTACCAGTTTCTGTGGTAGTGTCTTCGCTACAAGCGATGAGAAGGAGGCCTACTAGGAGATATATCAGTTTTTTCATGGGAGTGTTTTTTGTGGAGTATGAAGGTAAACCTATTTTTTTATTTCTACAATAAAGGGTGTCATGCTCTGGAGCAAAAGGGAGTAAAATCTAATTGTTTTGGGGTGGATTTGATTTTTGTTACACAATCTAACCTGTAATTTATATACTATTTTTTATTGTATTTATACCAACTTTAATTTTGATAGTATTAAAGAATTATGGTATATTGTTTGTCCATATTTTAATCAAAATGAACCGAATTAAAGAGGTCTTAGAAGAGAAGGGAAGTACCTCTGAGATGGATTTAAGACCTAAAGAATAATCGAAAATTGAATGTGGAATGAGACATTTTAAAGAGTTAGGATCAGAAATGGTAGTTGCAACAACTATTGGGGATATTCAATAATTAATATGTTTTAAGTTTTGTGAAAAGTAGACTCTCCAAATCAACATTTATTAGAGGACTTCAATGTGAAAAGTCATTGTATCTCTATAAACACCATTACAGGTTAAAAGATCCTGCACCTTCGTCACTTCAAGCAGTGTTTGATCAAGGTACCAATATTGGTTTATTGGCACAAGAACTATTTCCTAATGGTGCTGATGCATCCCCTGAAAATCATTTTAAAATGGTTGAGTCAGTAAGGAAAACACTTGACTTTATTTCTCAGGGAGAGTCAATAATTTATGAAGCAACCTTCCTTTATAATAATGTTCTTGCTGCATTAGATATTTTGGTAAAAGATCAAGAAGGTTGGAAAGCGTATGAAGTTAAAAGTTCTACTAAGGTCTCCGATACTTACATAAAAGATGCGGCAATCCAATATTATACCATCACAAATTCTGGAATTGACCTTAAGGATATATCGATTGTTCATATAAATAACCAATACACAAAAGAAGGAGCATTAGCTATACATCAACTGTTTACTATTGAATCTGTGTATGATCAAGTTTTAGAGTTTCTCCCCCGAATACCAAATGAAGTTAGAAGGCTTAAGAATATCATTGAGAGTCATGAAGTACCAAATGTAGATATCGGAAATCATTGTTCAGCTCCTTATGACTGTGATTTTAAGGGAACCTGTTGGAAACACATTCCTGACTATTCCGTTTTTAATATTTCAAGATTAAACAAAGACAAGAAGTTTGATTTATACAATCAAGGAGTAATTACATTGGATCAAATAGATCTGAGTAAGGTATCTCTGAATCCGAATCAGGTTCTTCAGGTACAATCTGAAGTCAATGGAACAACTCATATTGGTATAGATGAAATAAGAAACTTCACAAATGGATTAAGTTATCCTTTATACTTTTTAGACTTTGAAACTATAGGTCCTGCAGTTCCAAAATATAATGGTAGTAGACCCTACCAACAACTGGTGTTTCAGTATTCACTTCACATTCAAGAGACTTTAACATCTAAATTAGAACACAGGGAGTATCTCGCAGATCCATCACAAGATCCAAGAATTAAATTTATAGAACAACTCATCAAGGACTGCGGTACTTCGGGAGATATTGTTGTCTATAACATTGGTTTTGAGAGGGGGAAACTTAATGATCTTATGGAAGTCTTCCCCCAGTACTCAAATGAGTTAGGGAGAATTGTAAATCGTATGAAAGACTTGATGATACCGTTTCAACAAAAGTGGTACTATACCCCCGAAATGAAGGGTAGTTATTCAATAAAGTACGTTCTACCCGCACTTGTTCCTAAACTCTCATACGGTGATCTTAAGATTAAAGAAGGAGGTACTGCATCCAATACCTTTCTTTCAATGGTTAATGGAACCTTTAAAGGTGATGTTAAAGAAACAAGAATGCAACTATTAGAGTATTGTAAATTGGATACTTACGCCATGGTTAAAATTCTTGAGGTTCTTTTATCTATCTAAATTTATTTACAAATAGCACTACTACTAAAATAATAGTTTTAATACGTTCATGTACCAACCGATACAAGGACCGTACCAATTTTATAAAAAAGTATATTTATTCGAGGAAAGTTTGGCTTCACTCCGTCCACAAAGTCCCTACCGCATAGGTTCGAGCCTTCCCTACCAACACTACCTTGTCGCCTACGAGACTGCAATTTAAAAGCCCACCACGTTGTGAGCATTGCTGTGCATTCAGTTCGTTTTTTTGGAGTTGTTCGGCCCAAAAAGGCACCAAAGAGCAATGGGCCGATCCGGTAACAGGATCTTCTAGAATGGTGGCTTGTGGGGTAAAAAATCGCGATACAAAATCGCAACGATCTCCCTCTGCAGTCACCACGACCCCACCCGGATCCAGATTGATTTGATCGAGCTGTGCTCGGTTAATTTGAAGATCCAAAATTTCTTGTTCGTTTTTATAAACCAATACATAGTCTCGGGCCTTGTAAATTGCTTGGGGAGCAATACTCAGCGCCTTTTTAATGGCATCGGGAAGCGACGCAGTTACCGGCATTCTTGCAGGAAGTTCCATTTGGTAAGCGTTCCCTCTAGCCTTTACTCGAAGTAGCCCACTCTTGGTTTTAAAAAGATAGTGGGGTCGAGAATCTTTTAAAAGAGTCTTTAAACAATGGGCGGTCGCTAGGGTGGCATGGCCACAAAGATCCATCTCGATGTCTGGGGTAAACCAACGCAGGTGAAAACTAGCCTCCTCTTCTACAAAAAAAGCGGTTTCTGGTACGGCATTTTCTTGGGCAATTTTAAACAAAAGCGCATCAGGCAACCAGCGTTCTAAAGGGACCACACAGGCAGGATTTCCTTTAAAAAGTGTATCGGTAAATGCATCGATTTGGTAAAAACGGAGTTCCATGAATTAATTGCTGGGAAGGTTTAAAAATTGAAGTACTGGTTCGACGCTTCGCTCGGGGTCTTCCTCCATGGGTACATGCCCTAAATCATCGAGAACCACCAGGGTGCTATTGGGCAGGTCTGTATGAAACTGCTGCGCCACCTCCAAAGGGATCAATCGATCCTCAGCACCCCATAAAATAAGCGTCGGCTGTTGAATCTCCATCACTTTTTCCCTGGAAAAAGGAGTTACTGGAGTATTGAGTTTATCGACAAAGGCCTGCCGGTTGCCGGTTCGAAGGGTGAGTTCAAAATAACGATCGATCACTTCCGGCGCTACTTTTTGAGGATCGGCATAAACATTTTTAACACTGGAGGCTGCTACAAAGCGAGGCGTAATAAAGGTAAAGAGTTGTTTTACTACCGGCAGTTGCGCTAACTGAAAAGCAATAGGAACACTACTAGAACCCTTGGGATAGCCGGAGGCGTCGATTAAAACCAATCGGTCGACCCGATCGGGATAAGCACTCGTAAAATTCCAAGCGATTTTCCCACCCAAAGAGTTTCCGGCCAAAACGCAATGCTTTACTCCCAGTTTTTCTAAAAAAGCTGCAATAAATGCTACATAATGTTGGATACTATAGTTGCGATCCATAAAAGGCCCCGTAAGTCCATAGGCCGGTAAATCCATACGGAGAACCCGTCGATATTTAGACAATGAGGTCGTCCAGTCATCAAAGGTGTGTAAACTAGCTCCGGTTCCATGAATCAATACAATAGGAATGGAATCAGTCTTGGGCCCTTCATCACGATAATGCACCTCCATCCCCTCCAAATCCATAAATTGTGACTCGGTATTGGCATAGGTTTCTTTCAGGGTTTCCAGAGGAATATCTTGGTAGCCAAAAAGGATCAAAATCCCTCCTACTAGTAGCCCAAGAACCACAACAATTGGACGTACTATTTTTTTTAAAAACTGCATTAAAAAGTTCTTTAATTAATTGGTTTTGATTAATTTAATAACCTGATTATTAATGTTTAGGTAATAAATACCTAAAGCATAAGTTGACATGTCAATATAAGACTTAGAACCGTTTAATTGTCCACTTTGTAGGCGTTGGCCATAGGGCGAATAAAGTTCAAAATTTAGTTCTTGAACAAGCTCAAAATACACCCGATCTTGGGTCGGGTTGGGATAATAATTAAGTACTAGTTCTGGACTATCATTAGCCAACAATTCGCAAATAAAATCTTGCTCCACCTTCGAGGCTGCAGGAGGATCTACTAATAAATTATCAGTTAACAAAGGGCAATAACAATCGTTTTGCTCTACATAGAGTTTTAACCAAGACAAGGCAATTTTACCAACCGAGTAGTCACCTCCAGTTGGCGAATTGGCAACCGAATGATCTCCGTTTTCAACTTCAAATAATAATTTATTGGTGCTTGCAGGAGTCGCCTCGTAATGCAAATCTGCATGTAATGAAGGCGGGGCTACCGTATCGTCTTGCCCACTAAATATTAACGCGGCGCTGTTGTGGTCAAAATTGGGGTTTGGAAGCCAGGGACACAAAGCTACTACACCAACAATGGTTGGGTCCAAAACAGCTGCTCTTTGGGCACCGCCACCCCCCATAGACCAACCACTAACCGCTAATTGTTCTAGATTAAGATCACCCAACAATGGCGAGGCGGATCGGATATTTTCTTGTTTTATGGTTTCCAAGGCATCGAGGAGCGCATAGGCTCTAGCCTCTGGAAAATCTATCGGGGAATTGGTTCCTATAATAATGGTAACGATACCATGTGATGCATAAAAAGGTCCCCATGCCTCTACACTGGAGGGGCCTGCGGTAAAACCTGGAACAATAGCAATGCTTGCATAGGGAGGAATTCCGTTAGTTGGATAATAAATCGTAGCACCATTATAATCAGGCCCATTTCGGATACCATCCTCCTCGTCAAGAGCTGCTACTGAATAAGGTCCCGGAATACTTAGACTTTCTAGGGTCACCCCTTCACATTGTCCATAAACCGAATGTAACAACAGTGGGGTTAAAAAAACGAATAAAATGCTGAAGTAATTTTTTTTCATTTAACGTTATTTTTAGGGGTTGTCTGCAATCTTTTACAAGATACTATTATTTTAAAATTTATCATTTTATAAAATTAAACTTTCTCTCACTCAACTCATTTTAGAGCGGGAACCTGTCGTGTATGCGTCCTATTTTAAAACCAAGTGCCAATACTTTTTTGGTTGCTTCACTAGCATTATCCAGCAATGGGTTGGTGTGATTAAAATGAGTAAAAATCACCTTAGCGCGTTCCTCCATGCTGAAATCTTTTAAGGTTTGGATGGTCTCCAATACCGATGGGTGAGGAATTTGTGACATATCTCGATTTCCCAATTCTTTAGCACTATAAAAAGTAGCATCTAAAAAGGCATAATCAACTTTTTTTAGTTCTGTCGCGAGGTTCAACTCCCATCGGCTCCATTTATCGATATCTGGAATAAACAAGGCTTTTTTATTGGGCCCTTCAATCAAATAACCTACAGTCTCCGAGTATTCATCACGATGTGGAACTAAAAAAGGAGTGACTTGTAGTGATGGTGATAAAGAAATTGCTTGGTTTGCAGCTAAGGGTTGTAGCGCGATGTTACGGTTGGTTACCAGCTGGCTCCAAGGACCATTACTGCTAATAAAGGAACTCATTTTTGGCATGGTAAAAACTGAAACTTCCGTTGAATTAACTGCTTCTTTACCCAGGTACATCAACCCAGTATAGTGCCCGATGTGGGCATGTGTTAAAAAAATACCATCCACGATACTGGATGAAGCAGTCGGCATAGCTTTTTTAAGCGCGTATAGCTGTTTACTGATATCGGGTGTGGCATCAAAGAGATATTTTTTTTGAGTATTAAAATCTAACAAACCCAAAGAACTCACTCTCCTTGCCGAATCTGCTTGCTCAAACAAGCCTTGACAACATTTTTTGTTGCAGTTTAATTGTGGAGCCCCAGCGTCTTGTAAGGTTCCTAGTAAAATTAAAGAAACGCCTAGTCCCGGTGCTGAAGGTTGACTCTCGAACGTAGTGGGTACCTTAGTCATCTTTTTTTCTTGACAAGAAAAAAATAAGAGCAGCAGTATCAAATAAAGAAATCGCATTATTTTTATATTGGAGGGTTTAATAGGTTTTTTTTTGGAAACTCTTTACGATTATTAGTCTACTAATATAAGGATATTGGAATACAATTAAATTCATTTTTCTAAACTGTTCAAAAATGATAACTTTGAGCTTTTCATGTCATTAAAAAATAATTTTTTAAATTAATTAATGTATTTCATCAATAAATAGTGCTTTTTATTTCTTTATGTTTGGTACCCTAATAAAAAAAGAAATGTTTAAAGCTGTATTATTTGATATGGACGGAGTCATTGTAGACACCGAACCCCTGCATCGTAAAGCATACTTCAAAATGTTTAAAGCGATTAACATTGAAGTATCTGACGATTTATACGAGTCTTTTACCGGACAATCCACCTTAGCTATTTGTGTTCAATTATGTCAACTTTTTAAATTAACCGAATCTCCAACTACCCTCGT
>Ga0233438_10003754_pt1 | contig 13821 bp, 19 predicted proteins | sample SI_123_September_FD_182720 | JGI IMG/M metagenome (GOLD analysis project Ga0233438, IMG submission 182720) | Seawater microbial communities from Saanich Inlet, British Columbia, Canada - SI_123_September2016_10_MG | ecosystem: Environmental > Aquatic > Marine > Inlet | place: Canada: British...
TGCTACTATACTTGCGATTGGTTTAAAGATTAAAAACGCAATTCCTGCGCCGATTAGCACTGCACCGTCTAGTGAAGTTCTTTCGCTAAGTCTGTCCATAATAAATTTTTTCATATTATACTCCTTTTATTTCTTAAGGCCGTCTCTAGTAATATTAGCGGCGGTTTTCATTGATCTTGTTGGTTGCTGAAAGGATGTATCTGCCTTCATTAGATTTTGAATAGGCGTTGCTTTTTTTAATCTATCAGGTCTAATGCCAGTAATTTTATCTAGTTTTAAACTTCCTGAGTATACTGGTGTTGTTGTATTTCTAGCCATATTCATCTCCTATGTTATATGTATTTAGTAAATAATTGTTCCTATAGGAGAAAAAATATGTTAAATTGGTTTAAACGTATTTTAGGCTATGGTTCAGTTCCAGAAGTTATTGAAACAGTAATGGCACCGGAAGCAAAGTCTAAAACACAAACTAAAAAGAAAGCAACAACTAAGAAAGCTTCAACTAAGAAGAAATCAACAGGTAGTTGCGATTTTGATAAATTGAATAAAGCTCAGCTTTTAAAAGAAGCTAAGAAGCGTGGTGTTAAAGCCAATGCAAGTCTTACTAAAGCAGAAATTTTAAGTAGAGTTAAGAGCGCGAAATAACGTTCTTTAACTGTTCAATTGCAGTCTCACAGCGGGTCAGCTTGCGCTCTAATGTAGTAATAGCGGCCCGTTGTTTTCTTGACTGCTCTTCCAAACTATTTACATACTGAACTGTAGGAATTTCCTGAGGACTTCCATCTTCACTCATCATAGTGAATCGATCAACACCTTGTGCTTTTAAACCGCCTGTAACTCTGTTAGGATTCTTATCCGATGTAGCTACTATGTTCTTGGACCGACGCCCGTACATTTGATTTAGATATGACATTTGTGTTCTCCGTTATAGTGTATTTATCGGAAGTTTAGATACCGCTTTATAAATTCTTTTACATAGAAATGCGTTTGATAATACTAAATTTCTATTACCTTTAATAATAATTGAATCTTTTTCTATCTCACATGATACAAAGAATTTATTAAAATACTGCACAATATTTTTATTTGTTGTTTTTTTATCTAGAGTAATAAATGGCTCATTTTCATGTCCTTGGCAGCTCGATGTTGTTTTGTATCCTAAACTTATTAACATTATCACACTATCTTTTATTTTAGGCTCTAACTGTTCTTCAAATTTTGTATGACCAATAGGTACATGGGAATAACCAAATCTTTGTGTAATTTGTCTATTTTTAATTTCCATTAATTAACTAGCTAACATTATATCTTCTTGCATAAGAGCATAATCTTTTATGGCTTCATTATAATTATATAAGTCAATACTAGCAAGATTCTTGCACTTGCTCTCGCACATAATATCTGCATATGGTAAGAAACTTAGTGCATAATCGTTAACAAGATGGTTAGGATAGTAGTCACTGTGCGCACGTAGTTTTGCTTTTTTGTGTCCTGCTTCTAGTAGTGCTGGAAAGTCTGGCATTGTGTCGTGTGCAAAGCCTTCGGGTAGTGCTGTGTCTCTGCTGTAAGAATAATGTATTGCAGGACGTACACCACGCCAGCTGTCAATTACGCGAGAAAATCTATCGTCGGTGGGCTGTATATATTCACCTTCACGGCACCAGTGATGGTGTATGTCGAGTACCAATGCAAGGTCGTCTGCAAGTTCGAGGCTTGCGTCGATGCCCCATTTGTTTTCGTCGTTTTCGATTGTGATAACATTTCTCGCTTCTGGTGTGAGTCTCTTGAGTGCGGCCTTGATGCCGGCTGGACCTTGTCTGCCGGATATGTGTACGTTACACTTGAAGTCTTGGAATGATTGTCCGTAACCCATCCACCTGATACAATCCACATGATATTCAAATTCCTCTATTGATCGTTCGACGATGTCCGGGTTATCACTGGCAAGCACTGTGAACTGACCTGGATGCATGGAAAGTCGCACATCAAGGGCTCTTGCCGTGGCACCGACTTCTGCAAACGCTCTCTCACAGTAAGCCACAACGTCAGGCTTACGCCAATAATAGCACCAATCCCGCTGGGTATAAACAGGAAGTACATCAGAACCGAGTCGTACCATCCGTAGTTCAATTGGAAGACTTCCAACATATTCAATCAACCTTTTGTATGACGCAATATTGTGAACCATAAGTTCCCACAAGCGTTCTTCAGCAACTTCACGTGTCTGCCTATTGAGCCACTGTACAGTTGTGCTACGGGTATTTAGCGGGCGTTGAATCTCTTCAAGCACTTTCTTCTTCTGTGTTTGATCTGGATGCATGTACTTACATGCAAAGCCTATGCGTTGTGTTACCATTTTCTATAACTCCCGTCGAGTTCGTGTGTGCCTGAATTGTAAATTGCCCACGCTATGCAGTTGTACCATGCATAGTGCGGATGTTGCCTGAGTTGTTTGTACCATTGTATAGCTAGTATAACACGTTTCTTAAAGTTTGTCAACGCCAATTCTCTACAACCCATGGATCTGAACAATGTTCTGGATTGGGGTCGCCGTGAAACACTGCAACACAACATTCTACTCTTGGCTTACAGTGTTCGATAGTTTTTAATCTTCTTTTTCCTCTAATGCCGCCCGGTGCAATTGTTTTATCTTTTCGAACTTCCCATTTCCAACTTTGTACCCAACTATCTGGATATAGCATTGCGCCTTTCTTTTTATGTGTTACTTCATACAGCCAATCTTGATCACCATGAAGTCTTCTTTCAATACTAATCCTATCTTTTTCGTATTCAGTCCATACAAAATCTAGTTCACCTACACGATAACGTACAATACTACTATTATATTTGTGCCATTTAGGACGCATTACTCGTGTAAAGTCTCTTAGCGTACACCACTGATTTGGTTGCCATGTAAACAGTTTATCTATATTGCCTGCTATAACAACATCTAAATCCATATAAAGTACAATACCATCAAGCGGCAGGTCTTTAGAAAACATATAAGGCTTACACCACCAACCAGCAATTCCACCTGGTAACGGAAGTATAGTTACTTCTTTGTTAATTCCTTTAGGATCGTCTGTTAAGCATACAAATTTGTAGTCGAGGGTACAATTACGTTGTACCATATTATATAACTTGTTTACATAATCAGCAGAGTACTTTGTGCCGTGCTTTAGACACAACACATAGTATTCATTTTTTGAATCAATGATAGACGGATCAAGTTTTGCTAGTTTTTCAAGAGATTTTCTGCGTTTACGCTGTTCTTTTGTTTCACCATCAACGTATTTTCTTACCAACCTACACCTCGTATATTGCTGAGTTTGCTCCGTGTTCTGCACATTCTGCTCTTACGCAATAACACCGATTATCTGTTGCTTCACGTATAAGTTTGTCTGCAAAATTAAATGCGTGTTCTGCAAATTTCTCTGCACCAACACCATCAAAGATACGTAGCTCTGCTAAACCCTTTGCTTCGAGATCTTTTAGTGTATCCATATGCGGATCGTTTACATCAACTGCTACCTTATGATCAAACGAATCCTCAAGCCAAGCCTTCAAAGGCTTTAATCCGCCAAAGTCAACAGCCCAGTTTTTGTTATCTAGTTCATCACATCCAAATGTAAATGTAAACGCTAAACTGTAGCCATGTAATAAATGACAATGTGAATGATCTGCATTAGGTTGCCTAAATACTGCTGACAATCCAATGTTGTGTCCGTAATGTTTTGTGCTTAAATGTTTTCCCATAATATTCTCCTGTATAATTATATGGGCGGCAGAGTTAGAAGGGTTGACGCCAAGTCCTGTTTATTAGTTACTATTATAACTTATGTTACTTAGTGTGTCAACCGTTATATTAGGATATTTCCAGGCTGACGGAAGCTCCCAATCGTCTTGATATATTATAAATTGTATGTTAGGAAAGCATTTAAATACCATTCCTATCTGATGTATCCAATAACGTGGATCTACAGCTCGATAATCTGCATTTTGATAATTGGGTGTATCTTTATACATATTATTAATTTTATTTGATCTACTCCATAAGTCAAACCCAATTAAATTAACGCACTTGTCTGTGGTATACATAGATGCAATTAGTACAGCATAAGGACCGCTTCCCCATTGAAACGGTTCGTCCCATCGTTCTGTACCTTTGTAAGGTAATGGCGGAACTGATCTTACTGTACCTTTGAACATTGGTGCCCATTCTGTTCTAGTATATATTTTTGTTTGAGTGTTTGTATCTATTGCTTCCTTAACCATCCTTCGATCAGCACAAACTAAATGATCCATATGATAGTCACGATGTATTGCATTACATCCTACTTTAGGGCCATCAAGTTTATCTATATCAATAGAGGTGCGACTTTCGCCGTTTCCAAATACATACATAAAATTATTTAGCGGGGGTCTACTTTTAAATAGATGTTATCGAATACTTGTACTTTTTGTGTTTTGAATATCAAGTGTACGCATGTAAATTCGCCTGTCATACTAACACGATACTCGCCGCCTTTATACATATGTTCAGGTACAGCCATATGCCAACCATTTTCAACTCTATCACCTGGTGCTGTGTTTTGCACATAGCGTTTTGTAAATGTGTTTAAATCATGTGAGTGTGAGCCATCTATTGCGTGTGCTATGCCATATGCGGCTGTGCTGTTGCACTGATACTTCTTTGAGCCTATCATAAAGAACTGTATATCTTTGTCTTTAGTTACTGGATTATTTGAAATGCCTATTTCTGTATCTGTAAATACAAATGCGTTGTCAAAACTCATGTATGCTATACCAAATGATATAATCGTTACCATACTAAGTCCACTAATTACATTAAGCATCGCTTTAACATACATATATTGTTTTAGGCTTTTATTCATTTTCATTTTTGTATGCCTCGAGATCTTTCTTGATACTAACAAACTCGTCTTTAACTTCAACTATGTTATTGCTTGCCCGGTTAAGTGTCCTTATCAAATGTCTTATTGTGTATATAGTCCAAAACCACCATGTTACTGCTGTGAGAGCAAACATTCCAAGTCCTACCCAGAATGCGGTTTGAAAATCTATGATGCCTGATGCTATTAATGTCATTGATATTATTAGAAAAATTGTAGGAGTGATTCGAGCGAATAAGTCCCATCTTTCTACTTGTAGCTCAATTGCCTCTTCGGTTGCCATTCTCATTTTTTTATTCCTGCCTTTTATTGCCTTTATCATTTTATTTCTGCCTTTTGTTGACGGAGGCTAGTGACAAACTCCGTTGTGCCTTGCTTGGCACGCTAGTATTTATTGGTGGGTGAGGTAAAGTTAAACTAAACTTTAAGTAGCAATTTGACCGAATGGTTTCCAAATTCCTGGTGAGCCGTCTTTGGTGCAAATCCATCCTACATATCCACTTGGACGAGGTAATGAATTCCAAACAATGTCGCCTTGTCTGTATGAACCGTTTGTAGGTTCGCTTGCGCCAACTTCAAATCTTTTGCCTTCGAAACTAACTGGACCGGCAGTTTCGATATCAGCAGTAGGATTCTCAACATTGATTCCTAATTTGCCTTTGACTGTTGTTTTACTAGCAGTATCTGAGCCGATAGTAATTTTGCCAGTTGCACTTACACTAATACGTTTAGTGTTATCTGTAATTAACTCTATATCAGTTGTAGTATATGTACCAAATGTAGCTGTCTTGCCTTCTGCATCAATAATGAATTCTGCATCGTCTTGTACTATACCAAATGTTCCGTTTGGTGTTTCAGTACCAATGCCAAAACGCATATAGTCGCCGTTCCAAAATACATATTGATCTATATTGAAGTTGCCGTCAACTGCTAAATTTTGTAGTACACCAACTTGTGTTAAACTACTGCGTGTAACTGTTGAACCTAGTTCGTTCATGCTCAATACACTTACGCCATCGATTCCGTAATAGTCGTTTGCACGTACTTCAATTGGCATAGTTGAAAATAATCTATCAGGACCGGGCTTATATATTAATTGTTGAGTTCTATCAGTTGCTCTCCAAGCAAGTCCCTTACCTTCGATAGTGTCGCCATCTTGACTAGTAAATTCTAATGAGCTTGTTCTTTCTTGCCTAATGTCTGCTGTGAGTTCATCTACATGAATTCTCCTAGCAGTAATTTCGCCCTCAACTGTTAAGTTGCCGCTTACTGTTGTATCGCCTGAAATAGTATCAACATCAATTCTATCAGTAACAATACCATCATCGTCAACAACAACTACTAAACGTGTGCTGTCGTCTCTAATGCCTATACTTTGAAAAGCTGTTATTTTGCCGCCATGTAATACATCGCCACTTAAACTTCTATTACCTATAACAGGTGTAGGGGATTCAGCTCTTGATAGCTGAAAGATTGCATCACCTAGGTCTGATAGCCCTTGGCGAATACGTTGAATTTCTGGATCGGATACATTGCTCATGTAAGTATTTATCAGTTTAATGAATTACTCTGTCAACAGCATCTAATAGGTTATGAATTGCTGTTTGATATGATTTTATATCTTCTGACTTGACATGTGAATACGCTTCTTCAAGTTGTAACCATTGATCTTTATCGTATTCTGACATTACATCAAGTTCTTGTTTCGAAGGCATTCTTTCTAATTCATCGTAGTCTGCTATTTCACCTATGTAGAACTGTTTTATTTTTTTAGCTTCTGTTTTATTGACCTTCATCATCTTAAAATAATTATGGAAATTAAATCCATTGGGATTAAATTCTTTAGAGTTTCTATCCCAACGTTCTAGCCAATTATCAATACTTTCGGTTATTTCATATATACGAGATTGCTTTACTTTCATTGTATTATTTCCTTTATAATACTAGTATATATTAAATTTTTACAAAATCTAAGTCTTCAGTTAAGATGTCCTCGAAAGTTTTCTTCTTATAGTCTGCAATTTGAGCCTTAAGAGTCTTGGCTTTTGCTTTAAGTTTTGCTATTTCTTCTGTTGTTAGACTACGCATAGGAAGCCCTAAGAAGCCTTTAACACGACCTTGTAGTATAACGTCATATGCTTCAGCTTGTGTAATAACTGCTGTTTCCTTAGCGTTACGAAGCTCTATGGCACCGTCTACAACGCCTTGTATAAACTTAGCTCTTGCATTAGTGTAGTCCATTTCTTCTTGCATACTAGATAGTAGATGCTGTTTACGCTTGTCATTATATTCTATACGTTTTACATACCATGCTTCTAATAATTCTTTAAGACTGTTAAAAATAACAATCTTATTGTTCTCATCAATACAAGTAAAGTTTTCAGTAACTTTCTTAATCAACTTGAGCTTGGTCATAATCCATTCGTCTGTGCGCTCACCAAAAGCTCTATCTACTTGAATTTCAAATTCAAATATATCATTATCTGAAAAGTCTTCGTAGTCTTTAATTACTTTATCGTCAACGAGCCGCTCTAACACTGCTTGATACTGTTTGAGTGTATAACCCACAGGAAGTGAATCAATGGTTATACGGTGCTTAGATTTGCGTGTAAAGCTACCTGTAATCTCCCACTGGACTTTACTCTCGCCCTTGTTTACAACACAGCTCATACCTTCCCAATGCGGAGTAAGATTAGCAGTAATACGATCTCCAGCGGCACGTTGTCTAACCCATTTAATAATTTCTTTAGGTTTACGTGGAAGTATCTTTTGTGCAAAACCAATTGACACACCTTCGCTACCGTTGATAGCAAGCATAGGCAGAACAGGCATATAAAAGCGTGGTTCTATCTTTGCTCCTTCAAAGTCTTGATGCGGCAAATTTACAAAGTCGTCTTTAACATACAGTTGCTTTAGAATAGGATTCATACGTGCAAAGATATAACGTGTAGCAGCCGCATCATTAATAAACGATGAACCAAAGTTACCATCACCTTCTAGCAACGGAACATTGTTACCACTACCTACATAGTTTGCAGTCATATTAACAATAGTGCCTTCGAGGCTACCGTGCAAATATTGTGCATGGTCTTGTACTTTAGGACCTAAGTTACTTACTTTAACAAATTTGTCAATGTTCTGTTGTAGGACTGTGTGTACAATCTTACGACTAGCGTTCTTTTGTCCGTCAATGTAGTTTCCTAGTTTACGAACGTTGTCGTATACCGAGAAGTCAATGTATTCGTTTTTAAAGAAGCCTTCTAGCGGAATCTGTTTTGTCATTCTTTATACCTTCATAATGTCGAACGGCGCACTTTGTAGCAGTTGTTCTTTTCTATAATCAATTGTACTACCACTGAACCAATTTGTAAAGAGGTCTGTGTCAGCAATGCTTACTGTTGGCAACATTTCATCCATTGTGTCTGCATCAATGATATGTTTTAAATCTTTCTCACTCCAACTACCAAGCCCTTTTACATAACTTACATCTAATTTATGATCAATCTTGTTTACATCTGAAAATGTGTATGCCCAATCTTTTACTTCGTTATTCTTTTTACCAATTGCAATAGGTGTACGTAGTATTTTCATCTTGCCATTATTTAAATGCTCCGGAAAATACTTAAACATAAACAACGATATTAGTCCTGTGATACGCATACCATCTGCATCAGCGTCTGTTGCTAAACAAATTTCTGCATCTGGAAACGTAGTAATAATTGTGTACAGTTCACTAAGCTCTTTGTTCGCCATAAACTTTTGATGTGATACTTCTAGTACATTTAGCGGAACACCTTTAAGTGCATAAAACGCATTACCTTTGCGTCCTAAACATTTAATCAAGCCGCCACTAGCTGAGTCACCTTCTACTACAAAAATTCTATCTGTACGATGTCCAATTGCCGCAAAGTACTTGTCTGACTTTACTTTCTTTTTCTTTTCAAGTTTACCTAGTTCTTTCTTAGCAGCCAAGTCTTCTTGCATTTTAGTATAAGCACAGATTTCGTTAATCAAGTCTTCATTCTTCATTAACTTGTTAATAATTTTCTTACTGTCAATTTCTCCAATTGCTTCACGACACTCTGCCGCACTATTTGTTACACGTTCTTTTGTTTGTGAATCAAACTTTAGTGCCGGAAAGCCGTTTACAATAGCGTGTACTCGCAAATGTTGCTTGAGTCGTGCCGCTGTAATATCTACTTTCTTACGGCGCTTTAGTGCATCTCGAAAATCTTGCATAATAGACGAAAGGAAGTGATCAATGTGTGTACCACTTTTTACACTTAGTCCGTTTACTAGACTGTGTGACTGATGTGATCCATCTGACTTCGAAATACCAAATATTGCTTTTTCTGTGTTGAAGATGTCACACTCACCAAAGTAGTCTGCAAATTTTAGTCTAATAATCTTTTTATTAAAACGGAAACGCACTGTGTCAAATGCTAGTGCAAGTGAACGTACACGTTCTTCAATCATTGCTGTATGAGCTTCGTCAATATTCTCCATACCAAAAAATTCATAGTCAGGACGGAACTTAACAGTTGTGCCTTTTAATGCTGTTTCTTTTGTGCGTATGCGATCAATCTGACCGTCCTTGCCTACCATCTGTACTTGCAGTTTGCCATCGCTACTCTTAGCATCAAACTTACTAGATGTTACAAATGTAATCATTGATCCAACACCGTTCATACCAATTGACTCACGGTTAGTATCATCAAAGTTAGAACCTGCTCTAGCTCTTGTAAACGCACTCACCATCTGATATTCTTTACCATCTGGCGTGTCAATTTCTACACTAGGAATACCACGACCGTTGTCGCTCACAACAATTGTTCCATCGTGTTCTACATCAATATCAATACGTGTAGCATACTCTTTATTTGTGCGAACGTGTTCGTCTACACTATTATCAATAATTTCGTTAATTACTTTTAGTAATCCGCCAACGATGTTTACCTTTGTAAACTCTGCATTTACAAATGCTTGCTCTTGTTGTACGACTTGACTGCCGCCGTACATTGAAAATCGTTTACGAATGTGTTCAGCATCCGATAATAATTTAAAGTTATCAGCCATGTGAATCCCTCTTTTTGTGTTGTTCCTATATTATATAGCCATTTAACAGAAAAGTCAAGACTGTTTGAGCGCATACAATGTTGCGTACTTATCTTTTAGCTTGCCTGTTAACGTTACTTTATATCCGTAGGAATGATCATCTGGCCGAATATGATATTTAGGATCTTCTGCGTATTCCATTGCCCACTTGCCTTCTGGTGTCTGTTGCCATTCGTAAATAGGAGCAGACACATGTAGATCAGGGTCTTCAACATCCGGCATGTTGAATTCATAAAGAACATATTCGTTAATCATTTTTTAATAGAATCAATCATCTCTTGTTGTTCTTTCTTAAAGTCTTGATAACGTGAACGAACAATATCTTGTGTTAGGTCTGCAAAAATCAATATTGGTGTAATAAAAAACCAATCACTATTTTCAAGACCAAGCGCAACTGCTAGGCCTAATGTAAAATACGCAACCATACGTTTGTTGTACGGCGCAATATCGGTAAAGTTCCATTTAAGGAAATACATAATTTTTCTCATTATATCTTCTCTCCAGGCGTAAAGCCTCTAAACGTTTTAAATCTTGGAAAACGTAAACTATATGTTCCGTCTTGGTTTTGTGTTACAGCGTCAGCTCTAACTTCTACAAGTTGACCTGTGACATCAGCGCGACTGCTCCAAAACTGATCGCGATTAGCATCACTAAAGCCACTACCGACATTAACATTAATTTTCTTTCCGTCATCAATGCCTTCACAAACAATTGCACCAAGTCGTCCTTCATTTCTTCCTGTGCCTTCTTCGACATCTACTACCTCTAATGTTACTTCAATAAATGGTTTTGCTTTAAGCCAAGCGTGTGTACGCTTACATTCATAAGGAGCATCTTTGTCTTTTATCATGACTCCTTCGTAGCCGCCGTCAACAGCCGCTTTATTAATTTGTTTAAAGCGTTCTTGACCTTCAGATGTGTCTAAGTCTACATCTTCCCAGTCTAGTGCTTGTACGTGCTTTAACGTGTCCTTATGTTCATTAACCCAATATTTGGTAATTGTACTTCGAACGCTTTGCGGTTTATCCCAGCTACCATTCTTAAAACAACCCAACGGAATAGAGTCAAATAAATGTAGTACTGCATCAGTATTTTGAGGACCATCTTTACGATGTACTTGTTTCATAAGGTCTTGAAAGTTAGCACTCATTACCTCTCCATCTAATACTAATGGATAAGGTGCCGGATGATCTTTTAGTACTTGTTTGATTTCATCAATGATGTGATCAAAGTTGTGAAATTGTTTTCCGTTACGACTAAACATTTCTACTTTGTCGCCTTGGATAATAGTAATAACTCTTACGCCGTCTAACTTAATTTCTATTTGTTTTTCGCCTATCATTTTCTTTTCATGATTAGCACTATCATGTGCAAGACTACAAGTAAACACCGGAACTGTTCCCGGTGCTACTTTGTTTACAGTTTTTTCACTTACACCACAACGTAAATCTTTAATTAAAATACGTCTATAAAACCCATTCCACTGTTCTGTAGTAGCAACACCCATTGCTAGTTGAATAGCATCACGTGCCGCATGTCCAGTTAATTCACGATTATGTAGCTTATTAGCAAGTTCTACAAATGCGGACCAAGCAAGACCTTGACCAGTTAACACATCAGAACGTTCTGGTACTTGTTTCACACCAAAAGTATATAGTTTATCTAACGCCATACGACAACCTTCAAAAAACTCTGGAAGTCCTTCGTCGTATGCTGTTTTCAAAATTGCTTGTTTAGCGAGCTTACTATTGTCTGCTTCTAACTGTGCAATAATATCTTGTGGTTGTGTTCTCATACTAATTCCTCAATGTTAACTGGTGTAAAGTTAGTCTGCTCAACACTAACACACTTATATGGTCCTTCGGGTGAAGGATTAGTGTGTATGTGTCCGTGGACGTTTATTTTTGGCTCAGTAAACCTGTGCTTTTCAGCAAGTGTACTTTCGTGCAAAGGCGTGTGAGTAAAAATAAAACCAGGAATATCAATCCATAACTGCATATCTTTAAAGAACGGAGCAAGTATTTTTAAGTTGTCGTGGTTACCAACAACAAGTCTTTTCTTGCCCGGAAGTTTATCAAAGTTTGCAGCCATCCAATCAGCCTTGTCTAATCCAAAAAGAACATCACCACAGTGGATAACAGTATCTTTTGGACCAACAACACTTATCCAGTTGTCCATCATACATTCGTTCATTTGCTCTACGGAATCAAACTCACGACATGGCTTACCAAGGTAGTCTTTAAACTCCAAGATATTTGCGTGATTAAAGTGAGTATCACTTATAGTAAATATTTCTGCCATGCTGTGCCTCTGCGTATTTGCCTAATTAATGTAACTATTATACGACATATTTAATCGGTTGTCAACCAGTAATTTTCCAAAAGTTGGTGCGCCTGAAGAGATTCGAACTCCTGACCCTCGGTTTCGTAGACCGGTACTCTATCCAGCTGAGCTACAGGCGCATGTGTTTGGTAGCCCGTAGGAGAATCGAACTCCTGTTGCATGGATGAAAACCATGTGTCCTAACCACTAGACGAACGGGCCAAATACAAAACTAGTGTAACACCTATAAGATAGTTGTCAACCTTTTTTGGAGTGAGCGACAGGACTTGAACCTGTATAGTCTTTCGACACGGATTTGCAATCCGTTGCGTAACCATTCCGCCACGCTCACATATTGGTCGGGGATGCAGGATTCGAACCTGCGACCTCTCGCTCCCAAAGCGAGCGCACTACCAGACTGTGCTAATCCCCGTGGCAGGCGTGTAGGGAGTCGAACCCCAGCTTGCGGTTTTGGAGACCGCCGTGCTACCATAACACTTCACACCCATAAATTTTTTATGAATACACTCCCAGTTTATCAGATCTGTTGCTTAGTGCTATGCACATAGCAGAGTGTATTCATAAAAAAAGCCCCTAACCGAATTAACTGCTAGGGGCTTACTTAAAATAACTTTTTAAAAAGTCACATTCAAGACGTACCCCGGTTATTCGGTGGCCAACAAGTAATATTTGTTGTACTATTCTTGAGCATGTTAAAAATCCTTATTCCTTATTATGTGTATATACTACACTCTTTATTTTAGTTTGTCAACATCTTTTTTGTCTGCTCTGCCTTTTTTCCCGCAGTGTGGACAATGAAATGTTGTTCGTTCAATGCAATACTTGTCTTCCATAGTAGCGAATGTAAACCAGCCCTTACATTGAGTGCAGGTTAAATGCCATATGATTTCTTTCACCGCATCGAACATTGTAAAAGTATTTAGCCTACAATCCTAGTATACCAAATAAGTTGAACCAGCCCATTGTAGTTCCTATAATAACGGGCGTTCCGATCATTATAAATGCAATAATTAAAAATGCTAGTATAGCACCTTTGTTGTCACCTGCTTCGTTTGGGTTACTCATTCGTGTTCGCCTCCAACTCCGCGAGAATTAATTACATTATCACGTACAAACATTTTTGGATTGCGCTTTGCTGTTTCAAATGTTGCTACTGTGATTGCTATAGCGGCAAGTAACAATGCATGTAATACCATGCTAAAAATTCCTGCCCACATGCTACCTACGATGATAGCAAAAACAATACACCACATCCATGCTAGTACCTGCATAATCATGTGTCGTGTGCTGAAGTCCGGAATACTACTTAGTGGATTCTTTTCATGATCCATTACTACATTCCAACAATTATATACCCATTCTCTCATTGATATTACCTTTCTAAATATTACCTTTGTAGGATAGTGAGCATCAACGTCATCACGATACTCTATTGCATCGTTCACGTCGT
>Ga0233438_10003757_pt1 | contig 13816 bp, 12 predicted proteins | sample SI_123_September_FD_182720 | JGI IMG/M metagenome (GOLD analysis project Ga0233438, IMG submission 182720) | Seawater microbial communities from Saanich Inlet, British Columbia, Canada - SI_123_September2016_10_MG | ecosystem: Environmental > Aquatic > Marine > Inlet | place: Canada: British...
AAGTAGGGGTTGTTAATATTGAACAAAATGAGGGTAGGTATGTTTTGCCTCCAGGAATAGAAAGGGAACGATTACAAGGGAGCACAACCGTTCAACAACAGAATGAACAATCAGTAACATTAAAAGTAAACAACCTTCCTCAAAACAAGATAAGAGCTATATACAAAAATATAAGAGTTGACCTTCGAAGATATAAAGAGTTAAAGATGTTCATCCATGCTGAATCAACAATTATTAATGGTGTTGATGATGATGATTTAACTGCGATAGTAAGATTAGGTACAGATTTAAATGACAACTTCTATCAACTAGAAATACCTTTAAAAATATCTACATATGGCAGTTTAGCTCCCTTAGATGTATGGCCAGAGGCCAACAATTTAGACGCTATGTTAGAACAACTAGGTAAAATTAAATTAGCTAGAGATGTGGCTAATGCGCCAATAAATGAATTATTTACATCAACTAATATTGATTTTGGAGACTTAGTTTTGAGAGTGAAGGGAAATCCAACTTTAGCTCAAATTAGAACTATTATGTTGGGTGTTAGGAACAATAACCCTTTAGAAAAAAGTGCAGAAATTTGGTTTAATGAATTGCGTTCAGCTGGTTTTGATAATGATGGAGGTTGGGCTGCAGTTGTTAATGCAGACGCAAATTTCGCAGATGTTGCCTCACTTTCAATGACAGGAAGAATGCAAACTGTTGGTTTTGGAAATGTAGAGGATAGAGTAAGTCAACGATCTTTAGATGAAACTAAAGAATATGATATTTCTACAAGTATTAATATAGGAAAAATGATGCCTAAGAAATGGGGGATCGAATTACCAATGAATTATAGTGTTGGAGAACAATTTATTGACCCCAAATTTGATCCTCAATATCAAGATATACAACTTGCAGATGTTGAAGCAGCTAATTTACCCTCAAGTATTCCAAGAGGCACAGATGTTTCAAGAAATTATACAAAAAGATCAAGTATAAGTTTTATAAATGTTAGAAAAAATCGAAATCCAGAATCATCAAAAAAACCCAAATTTTATGATGTAGAAAACGTATCTGTATCCTATTCTTTTAACGAAGAATCTCATAGAGATTACAATATAGAAGGAGCATTAAATCAAAAAGTAATGGCAGCAGCTTCTTATAACTTTACTTTTAAACCAAAGTTTTATGAGCCTTTTAAGAAAAAAGAATTGTTTAAGAGTAAATATTTGCAACTCATAAGAGACATAAATTTTAATCCAGTACCTTCTAGTCTTGCCATTAATTCAAGGATAAATAGAAATTTTAATGAACAACGCTCAAGAAATTTAGTTGAAGGATTAAGTGCTCAACCAACTTTAAAACAAAGAAGATTTTTATTTGATTGGGACTATGCTGTTGCATTTAATTTCACAAAATCTTTGGCAGTTAATTTTAATGCAACAAACAGTTTCATATATGACGCTTTTGGAAGTGGAGACGACCTGGAAATTTTCAATAACTTTTTTAATGTTGGTAGACCAACTCAATACAATCAAAAACTAAACACTACATATAAACTTCCTATCAATAAAATACCTTATTTAGGATTTATGAGTGTGGATTATGCATATACAGCAGATTTTGATTGGAGAGCAACTTCACAAGACGCTTCAATTATAGAGAGAGTTGGAAATTTAATTCAAAATGCAAATACACATAATGTAACTGGATCATTGAATTTTGCTAAATTATATAAAGACACAAAATTTGAGAATTTATTTTTAAAGAAAAAGAATAGAAAAAAATCTAGTTCAAACTCCCTAGACAAGTCAACAATAAACAAACAAGTTTCTGCCCGAAAAAGAAAGAAAGAACCTTTAGGAAGAAAAGTTATCAAAGGATTTTATGATGTTATTACGTCCGTAAAAACAGGAAAAATAAGTTATTCAGAAAACAATGGACAGTTGTTGCCTGGATATGAGCCAGAAGTTGGCTTTTTGGGAAGAAATAATTTTGGAGGAGGTCTTGCACCTTCTTTAGGTTTTGTTTTTGGTAGTCAAGTAGACATTAGAAATGCCGCTTTGGTAAACGGTTGGTTGGTGGCTCCAAGATTGGATGGAGAAGATTATTATGACAAAACATATACTAGAACGCATTTTGATAAATTAGACTATAATTTTTCTCTGAAACCTGCAAAAGATTTAAATATTGAAATCACTGGAAATAAAATAAATACAAGAAGTTTAGCCCAACAATTAGATATAAGATTTGACTCTACCGATCCGGGAGGGAATGGCTTTATAGATGAAAGTATTCCTGCTTTTATTACTGGAAACTTTAGTACTAGCTATTCTATGTTTTCAACAGCTTTTAAAAGTGGAGATCAATTATTTAATCAATTAAGAGCCAATAGAATTGCTATCTCAAGAAGATTAGGTGAGCAGGCAGGAATTGATGTTGATAATCCAGCAAATATTAACCCACTAGACGGTACAGTTCTTGGTTTTGGTACTAGTAGTCAAGATGTTTTATTGCCTTCCTTCTTGGCAGCTTATTCTGGTAAAAATGCCAATAAAGTAAAACTTGGGATATTTAGAGATATTCCTATACCTGCATGGAATTTAAGATATACAGGTTTTATGAAATACAAATGGTTTAAGGAAAATTTTAGTAGTTTCAGTGTAACTCATGGATATAAATCATCTTATACTGTTTCTAGCTTTACAAACAACCTACAGTTTGATGTTACTAATCCAAATACTACCAATGCAGCAGGAGATTTTGAATCTAGAACACTAGTTTCATCAGCTACATTGGTAGACGAATTTTCACCTCTTGTTCGAGTAGATATGAAAATGAAAAACTCATTTTCTATGAGAGGAGAACTCAAAAGAGATAGAACGCTAACCATGAATTTTAATAATAGTACACTAACAGATATAAAAGGGACTGAATATATTTTTGGTTTTGGATATGTTTTTAAGGATGTTAAAATGAAAACTTCTTTTACGGGAACAACACAAACATTAAAAGGAGATATTAATCTTAGAGCTGATGTATCATTAAGAGATAACTTAACATTAATAAGATCAGTTAATTCAGATAATGACCAAATAAGTGGTGGACAAAAATTATTTTCAATAAAATTTACTGCAGATTATAGATTAAATAGTAATTTAACTGCGTCGTTTTATTACAATCATCAAACGTCTAGATATGCTATTTCAACAACATTCCCTAGACAGTCAATAAACGCAGGATTTAATTTTATATACAATTTAGGAGGAAATTAATAAAAATATAAAAAATGAATATTCCAATAGATTTAAAGTACACTAAAGACCATGAATGGGTAAAGATTGATGGAGACACAGCTACTATAGGTATCACTGATTTTGCTCAGGGAGAATTAGGAGATATCGTTTATGTAGATGTAGATACCTTAGACGAAACAGTAGATAAAGACGATGTTTTTGGTTCTGTAGAAGCTGTAAAAACAGTTTCAGATTTATTTATGCCTTTAACGGGAGAAGTAGTTGAATTTAATGAAGGATTAGAAGACGATCCAGAAATTGTTAATAAAGACCCATATGTTGATGGATGGATTATTAAAATTACAATTACAGATCAATCACAAATAGCAGACTTATTAGATGCTCAAGCATATCAAAGTATTATTGGAGGATAATGCTATATTTATAGCTGTTTTTTTTACAATTTCAATAACCATTGGTAGTCTTGTAAAATCAGATTTAATAGCTGTAGAAATAGTATCAGTCTCTGATAAAACATATCACTTTATGGCTTATTTTTTATTAATGCTTTCTTGGCTATATGCTTTTTTAAAAAAAAAATCATTTACACAGTATGTAAAATACATTATTATAGGCTGTATTGCTTTTGGCATCATTATTGAAATATTACAAGGTGTTACAACAACTTACAGAACATCTAGTTTTTTAGATGTTGTTGCAAATACCTTTGGAGTCGTATTAGCTTCTATAGTTTTTCATTTTTTTGAAAAAAAAATTAGACTATTTTAGTGTTAAACTTTGTAAATAAAATAATAATTTAGTTAAATTAGCCATCTATAAAAAACTTTTAGGAATGGAAATCAAGAAAAATCCAAAATCTAATTTAGAAAATTACAGCAAACTGTTTATGCAGTTAGGCCTTGTTTTAGCTCTCTTTGTTACCTATGTAGCAATAGAAAAAAAGACTTTTGATCGTCAGTTTGGTGATTTAGGAGATGTAAACATGAATGCAGATATGGAAGAAGAAATTCCAATCACAGAACGTATTGAACCTGAAATTCCAAAAACTCCACCACCACCAACACCAGAAAAAATTGAGGTTGTTGAAGATGAAAAAGAAGTTGAAGAAACTGTTATAGAGTCTACAGAAACTGATGAAACTGAAGCTGTTGAAGTCGAGGATATTGTTGAGGAAGCAGAAGAAGAGGAAGTGATTGAAGATGTGCCTTTTACCATCATTGAGGATGTACCAGTCTTTCCTGGTTGTAAAGGAAATAAAAAAGAGCTAAAATCATGTTTCAATAAAAAAATGCAACAACATTTTGGAAGAAAGTTCAATGCAGATTTACCAAATGATTTAGGAATGTCTCCTGGAAAGAAAAGAATAATTATGCTTTTCAAGATTAATAAAGTTGGAGATATAGTAGATATAAGAGCAAAGGCTCCTCACCCAAAATTACAAAAGGAAGCTATCCGAATTATCAAGTTACTTCCAAAGATGAAACCTGGAAGGCAAAGAGGAAAAGCAGTTGGGGTAAAATATACCTTACCAATGAGAATTGAGGTAGAATAATTTTACATTCACATACATCACAATAAATCCTGGCCGTTTGGTTGGGATTTATTATTTATATGACATTTCTTATTTTAGGATTCCTCTAATTATATTTTCAATAATAAGTTGTATTTTCGATGTAAAATTTAAGTATTTTTCTTGCACATGAAACCCTATTTTGCTCACAAAACTTCTGTTATAGACCCTGATTGTACTATTGGAGAGGGAACTAATATCTGGCATTTTAGTCATATTATGTCTAACTGTGTTCTTGGGAAGAACTGTAATCTTGGACAAAATGTGGTGATCTCACCAGAAGTAATTTTAGGGAATAATGTTAAAGTACAAAACAATGTCTCTGTTTACACAGGTGTAATATGTGAAGATGATGTTTTTTTAGGTCCTTCTATGGTTTTTACAAATATTATAAATCCAAGAAGTGCTATTAAAAGAAAAGATCAATATAAAAAAACACACGTTAAAAAAGGAGCTAGCATTGGTGCTAATGCAACCATTATTTGTGGAATCGATATTGGAGAGTATGCCCTTATTGGGGCTGGTTCTGTAGTTATTAAAGATGTATTACCCTATGCTTTAGTTGTAGGAAACCCCTCTAGACAAATTGGTTGGATTAGTGAATATGGTCATACATTAAAATTTAATGAACATGGAACAGCTACCTGCCCTGAAAGTGATGATAAATATCAATTAAAAAATAATATCGTAGTAAAAATCAGTCCCTAAATGAAGAAATTAACCCTCCTAATCTATTTTTTTTTAACCTCATTAATTTCCTTTTCACAAGAGGAAAAATTCCCAACTTTTAAAGAGTGTGTTGAGAAAGAATTAGAAAATAATAGTGTTTGTTTTTATAAGCAAACTAAAGAAATATTCTACAAAGAATTTAAAGTTCCCTCTATTGTTAAAAAGGAAAATTACACAGAGGTTTTGAACGCTATTTTTATTGTTACTAATAAGGGTGCATTTAAGTTAATCTATTTAAACTCACCCTATGAAGACCTTAAGATAGAAGTTGCGAGAGTATTTGAAAAGTTTCCAATAATAACTCCAGCATTTTATAATAATCATTCTATAGAAATGCAGTTTATACTTCCCATAAACCTTTCTTTTTCAGAAACAGGTTCAATTGAGAATATCCCCGAGATAAAAAACCAAAAAAAAGATATTCAAAAAGTTGTTTTACAAGAAAATAACACCTCAAAAAATCTATTATACTTTAGTCAGTTAAATATTCCTTTTACACACCAACGCTATGTAGATTATGAGTATGCTATGCTTAAAACAAATAACCATAGCGCATCCAAACCATTTTTATATAAAGATATAAATGAACTAATTAATCTTGATTCTATAAATAAACTTTTTTTAAAGCCAAAGAAGAACACATGGTTGGGTAGAAAAGTTTGGAACGAGCACTTATTATCTGTTCATAAAGACGATTATTGGTTTAATCTAGATTTTTTAGTTGATGTTCAGTTAGGTAAAGATAATTCAAAGAACAATTCGTTTACTTACAATAATTCTAGAATTTTACAAGTAAATGGAGGGCTTGGAGAAAAGTTTTCATATTCTGCAACTATTTATGAAAGTCAAGCAAGATTTGCAGGATATGTAAACGAATTTATTTCAAACAGATCATTGGTCAATAGACCGGCTTTTTCCGAAGGGCTTGTTCCTGGTAGAGGAAAAGCAAAAGGATTTAAAGAGAATGCGTTTGATTATCCTGTTGCTGAAGGGTATCTATCATATACCCCTAATAAATTTTTGCAATTTCAGTTTGGACACGGAAAGAATTTTATTGGTGATGGATATAGATCATTTATTCTTTCAGATGTTGCAGCACCATCTCTATATTTAAAAGCCTCGGTTGATTTTTGGAAATTTAAATATACAAATTTGTGGATATGGGGGAATGATTTAAGAGGAAGAGCAGTCATAAATACTAACGAACATGCAAGAAAATACATAGCCATTCATTATTTAAGTATTAATCTATCAGACAGATTAAATATTGGGCTATTTGAAACTGCTGTAAGTGCTAGTGAAACAGGTATTGATGCAGGATTTTTAAACCCAGTAATTTTTTATAGGTCAGTAGAATTTAATAGAGGGGAAGATGCGGGGAATGCTTTAGTTGGACTTACAGCTAAATATAAATTATCTGGCCAAACTTCCTTATACTCACAACTTGTTATTGACGAATTCTCAGTTGGAAACCTGACCAATTTAGGAGATTGGAGAAACAAATTTTCATTACAATTAGGGGCTAAGTATTTTGATGCATTTAATGTCAAGAATTTGTATGTTCAAGGGGAGTTTAACTATGCAAGACCCTATACATTTGCACATAAAAGTCCAATTTTAAATTATGGAAATAATAATCAAGCTTTGGGTCATTTATGGGGAGCAAATTTTTGGGAAATTGTTGGTGTCGCTAGATATAAAAAAGACCGCTGGAGTGGAAGCGCTAAGGTAGTTTTTGGAGAAAAAGGATTTGATTTTATTGATGAAAGTATTAGTTATGGAGGAAATATATTTCAATCGTATGAAGATAGACAAGGAGATGTTGGAAATACTATTGCCCAAGGAAATACTGCATCTATTTTTAATATTGATATTCAAGGAGATTATTTGCTAAATTCCTCTAATAATTTAAGTTTATTTGCCGGATTAAGCTATAGAAATTTTTCAATAAATGAAACAACAAACGGGTTTTCAACCAATAATAATGTTTGGATAAGAGCCGGTATAAGAGCAGATTTATTTAATTGGTATTTTGACTTTTAATAAAAAAACCTCTGTTTAGAGGTTTTTTTATTGTTCATCTTATTATTTAGGATCCTGATACTTATAATATCTTTCAACAGGAATCATTAAATGATCATAGCCAGTTCCTTTGAACATCACATAAGGAGCACCAGTATTAAAATTAGTGGTTTGCCCATCTAATGAAGCTGTGTTTTTGGGGGAAAGCATCAAATGTGCCCCTGATTCTATCCATTGACCTTCTGCAGCATCTTCTTTATTAAAAACTAATTGTTTTGTGTTGTCTTCTCCCATTCAGTCGATGTATGAGGGTCGTCTGGTTCTCCATTACTGTTTTCTGTAATAGAGGTTTTATTACAACTTATAATTAAAGCTGTAGATAAAATTAGTAATAAAAATTTTTCATTTTTAAGTTGTGTAATTAATCAAACTCTTTTGCTAAATCTGCAGAGTCATACCATTCCATATAGTGAGCTAATTTACCTTCTTCATTAAATTGTAAAACAGCATACCATTTTAACATACTCTTTTTACCATTTGAGGCAAAATTAGAAGTCCATGTGCCATAAGCCCTAACATTTCCATCAGGTAAGTTATTCTCATCTAATGCAGCAAAATATTGAGGGTTTGTGAGCTTTTTATTGTCATAGTTAGACATGAAAAATCGAAAGGCTTTTTCCCATTCACTTTTAGGTAGAGAATCCATTCCAACTGCAGGTGGAGACCAAATAAAGTCATCACTCATGTATTTATCCGAGAAGAATGCTGTAGAGTCATTTTGCATAAATGCGTCAAGCCAAGCTTTTGTGGTTTCAGTATTTTTATTGAAAACACTCATTTTAGAAGTAACGTCAGATTTATTATTGTTTTGGCATCCATTTAAAAGTGCAAAAGCAACAGCACATAATAATATTTTTTTCATTTTGATAAGTTTTTAGTTCTTTAAAAATACTAATTTCTACAAGCAATTGCAAATAGCAACTAAAAATAAGGTTTTAATCCCTTTATTTTATCAGGTATATTTTGAGTTTAAAGGTAGGATTTTGTATTTTTACATATATAAAATTAAGTAATGAAAAACATAATTATAGTTGTATTTGGGTTGTTATTTTTTGTTAGTTGCGGAAAAGATAAAAAAGTAGATACTTCACAGAAAGAAAGTAAGAAAACTAAAGTAATTGTTCCTAAAAAAGAAAAGACTACCAAAAAGGAATCAGCTGTTGTGGTGGATTCAGAAGGAGTTGCAAATGTGACTGTTACTTCTAATGATGGAATGAGGTTTGATGTTAGGAAAATTAAAGTAACCACTGGGCAAAAAGTAAGATTAACTTTAAATCATTCAGGTAAATTAGATAAAAAAATTATGGGCCACAATGTTGTTATTCTAAAGAGTGGAGTTAAAGCTTCTTCATTTGCAGTAAAAGCGGCTTCATCAAAAAATAATGACTACATTCCTGAGGGAACTACTGATGTGATTGCTCATACTAAAATGATTGGCGGTGGAGAATCTACAATGATTGAGTTTATAGCCCCTGAAAAAGGAACCTACGATTATATTTGCAGTTTCCCTGGGCACTTTGCTATGATGAAAGGAAAATTAATTGTTGAATAAGTTTTCAATTAATTTTTATAGTTCTAATATTTGAATTTTTCTAAACTCTACCGGATGACTTTCGCTTTGAAGAGAAATGTACCCGTTAGTTAATGCCTCACCATCTTTGGCTTGAATATCTTCTGAAGAACTATCTAGATACTCTCCTCCAATACTTGGTTTAGAATAGCTAATTGCAAGTTCACCATTTATAAAATGAGTTATCGAATTTCCGTCAACTATAACCTCAGCTTCAATCCATTCTTCACCATAATATGTTTTGCTTTCAGCCATGATACAGTGTTCAGTAATTTTTTCTCCTTTCATTTCTACATGAGTTGCAGGAGTGCATAAATTACCCGAAGGTCTTTTAACTCCATTTTTAACTCCTCCTAATAGTTGAAATTCTAGAGATAATGGGAATCCTTGATTTAAAAGCATAGTTTCTGGAGCTTGACTATGAATCATGATACCACTATTTTTTTCTGCCCAAGCCTGTCCTCCATTGACTTGTTCTCCCACAAATCTATACTCTAACTTTAATCTATAATTAGTAAATGGAGTTTTGTAAAATAAATGACCAAATTCATCTGTAAAATTGTCATATTGATCATAAGACACTTTTATGCTGCCATTTTTAACTCTGAAAGTATTTAGATGATTATCATGTAATTCATAACCATTGATTTTTACAATCCAATCGTCTAAGTTTTCTCCATTGAAAAGAGATTTCCATTTGTTGTTTGATTCAGTTTTATTAGAAACATTTTTTTTACAATTAAAAAAAGAACTTAATACAAGTACTATAAGTAATATGTTAAAAAAAGATTTCATTCTTTTAAAGTGAATATGATTTGCCTCTAGTTAATTCTTGCAAGTCTCCACAGTAGTAAGCTGTAGGGATTGGGTCATAGGCTAGTATATTTTCACCCACCTCTTCTGAGTGTTTGTATGCGTAAATAGTCATCCATTTTAACTGATTTAAAAATTCAGATGATGTCATTTCTAATGCCTCTGGATTTGCCTCCCGTTCTGGATCTATCTCCTTACTTAAAAACATGTTTTCATCTAACAAGGCTATATATTGTTCTTGTGTAACATCATCTAAATTAGATTCAGAATCTGGCTTTAAAAGAGTAATTATTTTATTAAAAGCAGCTCTAGTTATTTCTTGATCCTTGACTTTCAAAACTTCAAGAATATAGTTATCAATAAATTGAGGGACACCTACTTCTGTTGCAGATGGAGTAGTGGCTGTTTTTGGTATGATGATATCCACTAAGTTTGTTACTACTACTTTTTCATCAGAAGTTAGATAGTTTGGTATCCATGTTTCAGTATTGCTTGTACAACTCTGCAACATGCTAAAAATACTTGGTGAAATAGCGGCAAAACCAGCAGCAAGTCCTATATTTTTTAATGCGTCTCTTCGTTTCATATATCTATCTATTAAGCGTTCTTTTTTAAGTTTTTAGCAGCATGATTTGCTGCTCTGGCTGTGAAAGCCATATATGTTAATGAAGGGTTTTGACAACCTGAAGAGGTCATGAAAGCTCCATCTGTTACATATACATTGGTACAAGCGTGTATTTGATTGTGTTTGTTTAAAACAGATGTTTTTGGATCTCTACCCATTCTAGCAGTACCCATTTCATGAATACCTAACCCCATAGCTCTTGAAGATTCATGATCATACCCTTTTACATTTTTATAACCTGCAGCTTTTAACATTTCAATAGCTTGCTCTTGCATATCTACTCTCATTTTCATTTCATTTTCACCAAAATCTGCATCAAAAGTTACCGTTGGAAGACCCCATTCATCTTTTTTGCTGTAGTCAAGGAATAATTTATTGCTATGATCAGGTAAAGTCTCTCCAAAGGCCAATAAATTTACATTCCATTGCCCAGGTTTTAAGATTGCTTCAGATAACTTTGGCCCATATTTTAATTCAGCAACTAATTCTGATGCATCACTTCTACTGGCTCCACCTTGATAACCATAGCCTCTAATGAAATTTTTCATTTTTGTTTTCTTATCAACATTCCTAAATCTAGGGATATAAATACCATTTGGTCTTCTTCCTTTTACATATTTGTCATCATACCCCTCAGCTACTGCCGAAGCTCCAACTTGAAAATGGTGATCCATAATATTATGTCCTATTTCACCACTATCATTTCCTAAACCATTAGGAAATCTTTCAGACTTTGATTGAAGTAAAATTGAGGCTGAGGCAATTGCTGAAGCGCACAAAAAGATAACCTTTGCATTAAAAACATAGCTTTCTTTAGTCTCTGCGTCTATTACACGAACGCCTGTAGCTTGTTTTGTAACATCATCGTAGATAACCTCATGAACAATAGAATTTGGTCTTAATGTCATATTTCCAGTAGCCTCTGCTGCTGGAAGAGTTGAAGAGTTACTGCTAAAATAGGCGCCATAAGGACAACCTCTCATACACCTACTTCTGTATTGACAAGTACCTCTGCCCAAACCTTCTTTTGTACCTTCTGTAATGTGAGCTGTTCTTCCGATGGTTAACAATCTATTATCATCAAATTTTTCTGAAATTTTATCTTGTAAATGTTCTTCAACACAATTTAACTCCATTGGTTTAAGAAGTTTCTGATCTGGGAAATGTTTAAGCCCTAAATTCTGTCCACTAACACCAATATATTCTTCAACTTTATCATACCAAGGCTCTATTTCATTGTAGCGAACAGGCCAATCAACAGCAATGCCGTCTTTTTTATTAGCTTCAAAGTCTAAATCACTTAATCTATAACTTTGTCTCCCCCACATTAAAGACCTTCCTCCAACATGATATCCTCTCATCCAATCAAACCTCCTTACTTCATTGTATGGGTGTTTAACATCATCTACAAAAAAATGTTCTCTTGCCGGTTGTGTTGTGTAGCCAGTTCGGTTTTGTTTAGGCTTCCTATCTATTATTTCTTGAGTAGTCTTTCCTCCATTTGGTAAGTCCCAAGGGTCAAGGTGTGCAGTTGTGTAGTCCTCTATGTGCTTTACCATTCTACCTCTTTCAAGAACCAATGTTTTTAAGCCTTGCTCACAAAGTTCTTTTGCTGCCCAACCTCCAGATATGCCTGTTCCTACTACAATAGCATCAAATAGGTTATCTTCTGTTTTTGCCATGTTATTATTCATTAATTATAATTTTTGAGACTTTTTTTTATGATATTGTGAAATATATTGTTATAAAATTACACATTTCTAAGCCAAATTAATTAATTTGCGATCTTATTATGTTCAAAATTTTTCAGTGAAAATAAATATACAAAATATATTGCCCTTTAAAGAAGATGGAGTAGAGTATTATGCTGACACTTGTCTTCCTTTAATTGATGCCGTAAGTAGAAAAAAACTAAAATTTAATGCTTTGGCGAGACACACTTATCCAGGGAAGCGTTTGTCAGAAGATACCTTAGGTCTTAACAGTATTGGTTATTGGGATGCAAATGAGCCACAAGATTGGGGGTTAGATTGGCATAGGAATGAAGGTATAGAAATTCATTTTTTAGAGTCAGGATCAATGCCTTATTCTCAAGAAAGTCAAGAGTTAGAATTATTACCAAATAATTTGACAATTACTAGGCCTTGGGAAGTTCATAAGGTAGGAGGCCCTTTTATAGGAATGGGAAAGTTTTACTGGATTATATTAGATTTAGATGTTAGAAGACCACATCAGAATTGGTCATGGCCAGATTGGGTAATTTTAGCTCCTAATGATTTAGAGAAACTAACAAATATTTTACGACAAAATGAAAAGGTTTGCTGGAAAGCTGACAAACGTATTTTGGATTGTTTTCAAAAAATTGGTAAAGCTGTTGATTCTGATAATGAAGGTAGTAATGCTTCCAGAATAAGATTACTGGTCAATAATTTATTATTATTTCTTCTCGATTTATTGGTTATTGAAGAAGTTCAGTTGGATGAAAAATTAATGAATAGTTCAAGAAGTGTTCAGTTATTTTTAAAAGAATTAGATATGAATCTTTCTGAAAGTTGGACAGTTGAAAAAATGGCAAAATCATCTGGAGTTGGTTTAACTCGTTTTACATTTCATTGTAGGCAGTTGACAAATCTGACACCAATGAAATATTTAATGTTAAAAAGATTAGAAATGTCAAAGAAAATATTGCTAGACGAATCAGAAATGAACATTTCTGATGTAGCATATCTTTGTGGGTTTTCTACCAGTCAGTATTTTGCTACCATGTTTAAAAAACACGAAAAATGTACCCCTCTAGAATTTAGAAAAAGAGCTCTAAATTATGTCTAAAATTTGTTTAAATTTTTTCACTGAACAATTATACACATAATTTTAAGGTCTATGTTATAATTTCAACTTTGAAAAAAATCAAAATTAAATTAAAATGAACTCTACATCTATATTCAAGGCATTTTTAGGATTATGTTTCTTTCTTTTGTCTTTGTCAATACTAAGTTGCAAAAAAAATACAATAACCAAACCTTCATCCTCCATTCAGAGTCTTAAAAACCAAGAAGTTTTTTTTAAACTTTCTTTAGCTCAATGGTCATTAAACCAGTATGTAAGAACTGAAAAAAAATCACCTTTTCATTTTGCTTCACAAGCAAAAGAAATGGGTTTTGAAGGGTTAGAGTATGTAAGTCAAT
>Ga0233438_10003758_pt1 | contig 13814 bp, 11 predicted proteins | sample SI_123_September_FD_182720 | JGI IMG/M metagenome (GOLD analysis project Ga0233438, IMG submission 182720) | Seawater microbial communities from Saanich Inlet, British Columbia, Canada - SI_123_September2016_10_MG | ecosystem: Environmental > Aquatic > Marine > Inlet | place: Canada: British...
ATGAAGATATTTTAACTAATTTATTGAAAGAGGAAGTTTTGTTAAAATTTTATTATAAAGAAGGTGTTTATAAAAACAAACTTAAGAAAGATGAGACTATTTCCGAGGCACTTAACTTACTAAAAAATCAACAAAAATATTACCAAATATTATCAGGTAAATAACTATATATTTGTTAAAGAAAATTAAGAATGTTACAGAGCAAAAATATTGAAAGGACAAGGGCTCAAGAATCTACAAATGCCATAGAAAAATTATACATTTCTATGCGTCATTTGTTTAGTAGAGGTTTTTATAAACCTATGGGTGTTTCTGGTGAAACTTTACGTAAATCTCTACTACTTTTGCAACCTGAAATTTATGGTTCTATAGCCGAAGAAAAGATTGAGTTGGATGGCTTAGTTTATGTTATCGAAAGACTTCCTGAAGGAATAGAGCAATGTCAGTTTATCAATTTAACAGCAGACGAAGGTTATAAAAATTCTCATTTTGAGCCAATTATTCCGCCTAAAAGGAGAAGAAATTGTTACAGAATAGATAAAGATCAAATGAATATTGAGATTACCAGAGGTAGATCTGAAATCTATGATATCTTAACCCACCTTACTTTTTTATTTATAGAGTCTCATAAAATTCAAGAACGTGTTTCTTTGAATGAAGGTACTGATTTTACGAGAGAATGGTTGTATCTAGAAGATGTGGTTTTGCATCAAAAGATAATTTCAGAAAAAGAAAGAGAAGTTTTAATTGTTCATTTAGGAAACATTTTAGGAAGAACCTTTGATGAGGTTTCAGATACTTATAAAGAATTTTCAACTAAAGAAAAACCACATAAATTTTTTGATTTAATTTATTGGTTAGGTAAATTGGCAATTAGAGAAGTTTTAGAAGGTAATAAAAGAACAGTTACATTTAGTTCTCTTTTAGTCGATGAAATTGGTCATCATATTTATGGCGAAATTTGGGCAAATGATATTAAGTATATATTAAAAGAGAACGATCTTTTACAAAGGCCTATACATATTATCAGTGCAAATATGCATAGTGTGTTAAATTCAATTTATGCAAAAAATGCTTTACCAGATAAAGTAGAGAAATATAAAGATTTTGAATTATTTCAACTATTAAGTAATTCTGATAGTAAACCTCTACAAAAGAAAGTAAAAGATTATGCATCTGAAAATGGATTGATTTATATTAAAGATAAATCTGGAACCAATATAAATGTACAAATAATTGATGTTGATAAAATAAACTTCGACATTTCTACGTTTCAAAGAGTACACTCTTTTGGGAAAAATCCCATAATTATAGTTATGGATTATGCCTTTGGAGAACAAGCTTACGAAACTATGGATGAATTATTGAAGCCTTATAAAACAGATAGTGAAAATATTCATTTGGATATAAAGTCTGTTTCAATAATGGGTAAAGCAGGAATTTTAGAAGGAGGAAAAGGAGATATTATGATTCCATCAGCTCATATTTTTGAAGGTACAGCTGATAATTATCCATTTAAAAACGAACTTACTAAAGAAAGTTTAGAAGGTTTTGGTGTAAAAGTTTTTGATGGTTCAATGGTTTCTGTTTTAGGAACATCCTTACAGAATAAAGATCTTTTAAAGTTTTTTCACGATTCAACATGGAATGTAATAGGACTTGAAATGGAAGGAGCACATTATCAAAAAGCGATACAATCTGCCTCAAAAATTAGAGGTAATATCTCTGAAGATGTAAAAGTAAGATTTGCATATTATGCGTCAGATAATCCTTTAGAAACAGGAGCAACATTAGCATCTGGTGGATTAGGAATGACAGGTGTTACTCCAACCTATGCCATTACACAAAAAATATTAGAACAAATTTTTTAACAGTTACAAAACTGGATTTTATAACCAAACTAAAGCAATGTCAACAAACCAACAAAATAATACTAACGAAGAAGAAGTAGATTTAGGATCTCTATTTATTGTCATAGGAAAAGGATTTTCAAAGTTTTTTAACTTTATAAGAAGTATTTTTAAAGGAGCATTTCATTTTATAATTACAATTTTAATTTTTTTAAAACATAACTTTTTAAAAATAGGGATTGCAGCTTTAGTAGGGATTTTGATTGGAGTTTTTTTAGAGGTTAAAACACCTAAAAAATATGGTTCAGAATTATTGTTAGAGCCCAATTTTAAAAGTGCTAGGCAATTGTATCAAAACGTAAATTATTATAATGATTTAGTAAAGCAAAAAAAAATAGAATTACTTCAGGAAATTTTTGATATAGATTCAGTTGCTGCAGCCGCTCTTCAGAAATTTGAAGTAGAGCCATTAGAAATAGATAGTGATATTATTAATGGTTATGACAAGTTAATTCTAGAAGTAGATACTTTAACCATAAAGAGTTATGAGTATGAGGCTTTTAAATCTTCATTTACAGACTATGATTATAGAGTTCATAAAGTAACTGTTACTGCAGAGAAAAATGATGTTTTTGATAAATTAGACGATATAATTGTGGCATCAGTTGTTAACAATGAATATTTTAACAGATTAAAGGAATTAACTAACGAAAACTTAAACAGAACTGATTCTTTATACCGTCAAAATTTATCTCAAATAGATTCTCTGAGAAGAGTATATATGACAGTAATGATAGAGGAAGCTAAGAAGCAAACCAATGGAACTAATATTGATTTAGGAGGAGAAAAAAGAACTACTAAAGAGCTCCAACTTTTTGAAACAAATAGAAAAATAAATTCTGATTTAAAAAGTATTACCGAAGAGAAATCTCAAAAATATGAGGTTGTCAATGTAATTTCAAATTTTCAACCTATAGGATATGAAATAAAAGGAATAACTAAAAATTATGGATTTTTACTAGGACTTTTATCTGCAGGATTTATGATTTCTTTTCTTTTATTAATAAAACTTAATAAATATTTGGACAATTATAATAACAAATAAATTTTATCATTTTCGTATTTTAGTTTTATAATAGTTTATGAAATCTAGTTTTATCTATAAAAGATAAGTCATACATCTATTAAATAGTTATCATAAATTAGATTAGGTTAAAAAAAATTTAAAGAAAAGGTAGTTATTACTTATGGAACTTTTGATTTGTTACATTATGGACATATAGAAATTCTTAAAAGAGCTAGTAAATTTGGTGATAAATTGATAGTTGGATTGTCTACAGATGAATTTAACATTACTAAAGGTAAAGAATGTAAAATACCTTTTGTTAAAAGAAAAGAACTGCTAGAATCAATTGAGTTTGTTGATGAAATAATACCTGAATCCAATTGGGATCAAAAAACAAATTATATACTAAATCATAATGCAGATGTTTTTGTTATGGGAGATGATTGGGAAGGTAAATTTGATGATTTAAAAAAATATTGTGAAGTTGTTTATTTACCTAGAACTGTAGATATTTCTACAACACAATTAAAAAAAGTTATAAATAATAATAATTTGATATTAGAACAATTAATAAAAGCTCTTAGGCTAATTATTAGCCCCAAAAAGAATCTTTTATTATACCACAGTTTTCCTGATTTTTCTGACAATTGTTTTTCTTTTTTTTGTTATGTGGTTAATAATCATAATCATTATAAGAATGTTTGGTTAGTTAATACTAATGAAAAAAGTGAATTTAAAAAAACAGTAAAAAAATATACAGCTTCTACTAATTTCAAAATTTATAAAAAAAAATCTTTATTTGGTTTGTATTACTATTGCAGATCTAAGTACCATTTTCATACCCATGGAATATTCAATAATATAAATTTATCAAAAAAACAGGTAAATGTAAATTTATGGCATGGAATGCCTTTAAAAAAAATTGGTCACTTAGATAATAATAAAATAGTACCAAAATCCAATTATACAATTGCTACATCAAAATTGTTTCAAGATATAATGGGTAAAGCATTTGCTCTAGGTTTAGACAATGTTTTAATTTCTGGACAACCAAGAAATGATTTCATTTTTGATAAAACTTACAGTTTATTAGACTTAATTAATAAGCATAAAAGTGATTTTGATAAGGTAGCTTTATGGATGCCAACCTATAGAAAATCTAAAATTGGAGATGTTAGAATTGATGGAGAATTAGATAAATTAAATGATTTTTTAGATGAAACTTATCTAAGTGAGCTTAATAATTTTTTTAAACGTATTAAATCTGTATGTTTTATAAAATTGCATCCTATGGATTATATGGATGTAAATGATTTTAATAAATATTCCAATTTATATTTTTTAAACAACACTCATTTTCAAGAAAAAGGAATTTCATTATATTCGATTTTAAACAATACAGACCTGCTTTTAACAGATTTTTCATCTATCTATATAGATTATTTGTTGTTAAACAAACCTATTGCTTTTTTAGTGTCAGATTTCAGCGAATACTCTAATTCAAGAGGATTTGTTTTTGATACTCCAAAAAAATATATGCCAGGAGAAATTATAAACCAAAGAGAAAGTTTAATCCCTTTTTTAGAAGAAATTTTTATGAAAAAAGAGGATACACATCTGGAAAATAGGTTGAAAGTTAATGAGCTTTTACATCAGCCTAAACGTAATTTTTCAGAAAATGTTTTTAATTCAATTCTAAAAAGTAATGCTTAAAAACATCAATTCTAATTATCAAATTATATTAAAAAATTTCTCTTACTTAACTTTGATGAAATTTTTTAACATTGGTATTAAAGTAATTTTAGCGGCCTATTTAATTCGAGTTTTAGGAAATGAAAAGTATGGTTTAGTGACTTGGTTAGATTCTGTAATACAGTACTTTATAATGATTGTTAATTTTGGGTTTAACATTTATGCTGCTAAATATATTGTAGAAAATAAAGACAAAACTGAGAACATAAATGAAATTGTTTCCTCTATTTTTATAATTAAAGGGATATTGTTTGTTATTTCTATAATCTGTATTCTTTTTTTAGGCAACTTCGAAACATTTTCTGCATATAAGCATTTGTTATTATTATTGATGTTTTGTGGTATAGGAGAAGTTTTATTTCCTGTTTGGTTTTTTCAGGGAGTAGAAAACCTAAAACCGGCAACAATTATTGTGTTTTTAACCAGACTTTTTCTCCTAGTTAGCACAATTTTTTTTGTTACTACAAAACAAGATTTATTCTCATATATTATACTTTTTGTTATCTCATCTGTATTAATGGGTTTGTTTGGAGTGTTTTATTTATTTAAATATTACCAAATAAAAATCACATTTTTACATTTCAAAAAACTAAAAATGTATTTTACAGAATCACTACCTTTTTTTATTGGTAGGTTTCTGTCTTTAGTGTTTAATTTTGGGACTATTTTTTTTATTGGTAAATATTGTCTTTTAGAACAAGTTACCGGTTTTGATACGAGTTTAAAAGTTATTATGCTAGGTGTTATTCCTTTTGAAATGCTTCAACAAGCTGTTTTTCCAACAATATCTAGAACTCAAAGTAAAAAACTATTAAAAAATTTAGTATTACTATCAATTATTCTGGGCTCAATTATAGGGTTTATTATATATTTATTGGCAGATTATTTTATGATTTGGTTTGGAGGAGAGGCTATGTTAGAATTCTCTTCAACATTAAAATTTTTGACAATACTTTGTCCTTTTGTTGCTTTAACCTTTATTTTAGGAACTTGCTCTTTGGTTGCTTTTGGATATTATAAAGAGTATAATTTTTCATTAATTTTCACATCTATTATATATATATTAATTTTAGTATTTTTATATTTTACAGATACTATAAGTTTTTGGAATTTAATATATTTAAGAGTGTTTGGTGATGTTCTAATGACGTTAATTAGATTGTATTTTTCTGCGAAAAGAAAAACATTAGTTTTAACAAAAATAGGCTAATTTGAAAAATTTTGTTTTTTTATTATTTTTTGTATTTACAGGAATTCAATTCTTTTTGGTTGATATAAATATACTTGTACTTTCTTCATTCTTTTTAAATTATTTTGTTTTAATGGTAATTATGTATTATCATTTTTTTTTAGAGAATGAGTACTCACCCTTTATTTCTGCCTATTTAATTTTTAACATACTTTTTTTCATAATTGCTCCATTAACACAAATATCTAATATAGATGTTAAACTTCAAATTCATGTAAATTACCTTCCTTATAATACCCTAAAAACAATAATTGCTAATATTTATATATTAATTTTTAATGTTGTTTTTTTTGTAAGTTATTTGATTTTTAAAAAACAAAATAGATTTGTTAAGCCTTTTAAAAATAGAAAAGAACTACCATTTGATATTTTAGTGATACTTATTTTATCAATACTTATTTTAATATTTAATATAGATTTCATACAAGAAAAGTTAATGACTCCAACTTGGAAGTTAAAGTATGATAATGCAAAATCAATTAAAATAGTTATTTCTAAAGTTTTATTTTCTATTCCTTTAGCTGGCATAACTATGTCTATAATGTACTTTAAGAAAAAAGATAAAAAAGCTACTAATTTTTTGATAATATTAGTTGCGTTAATAATTTTTGTGGCATTATTAATTATTTTTAAAAATCCATTTATGGAAAAGAGATCAGGTTTAGGTCCAATCTATTTTTGCCTAATATTTTTATTTTGGCCCAAATTTTTTAATACCAATATTAAAACTTCATTAATATTGTATGTTAGCCTTATATTAATAATGCCAGTAGTGGCTGTCTTTACACATATAAATGCTTCTTTTTCTCAAGTTATTGCTAATCCAAAAATTATTACCCAATCTTTAAGTGTAGATATACTTTTAAGTGATTTTAATACAATAAATTTTGACGCCTATGCAAATTTTCTTGCAACTATAGATAATGTGTCAAAATATGGATATAGTTTAGGAGAACAATTATCTAGTGCTATATTCTTTTTTCTGCCAAGATCTATTTGGGAATCTAAGCCACTAACTTCAGGTCAATTTATTGGAGATTATTTAATTGATGAACATGGTTTTTGGTTTAATAATATTTCTAATCCTTTGGTGTCAGAGGCCTATTTAAATTTTGGGGTTTTAGGTATTGTGTTATTTGCTTTTATCTTTGCTTATTTTTTTTCAAAAGCCCTACAATTATTAAAATCTGATGATTATTTAAAAAAGGTTTTAGCCTTTTTTATGGCCATCCATATGATTTATTTTTTAAGAGGAGATTTTACAAATGGATATTCGCAATTAATTTTAGTTACTTTCGGTATTTATATTATACCAAAAGGTATAACTTATTTTTATAGAGGTGTCAAAATATGGTAAGGTTGAATAATTTTAAATTAGTTTCTGAAATTTTATTCTTGAACTTCTTTTTATTTCCAATTTATCCTGAAAACTTTGAACCTTTATTTATTGGTTTGTTTTTGGTTTTTGCTATTTATTATGCCTTAAAAAAAAGAATTTGTATTTTAAAAATAGGTAATAACTTTACTTCACTCTTAATAATAAACACTTCACTTTTCGTAATATTATTAATTAGTTTGCTTTATTCTAACAATTTAGATTTTGGTTTAGAATCTATATTTAGATTCTTACCACTGTTGATTTTTCCAGTAGGTTTTTTTCTACTAAAGGATAATAAGTATATATATAGAAGCAAGTTGTTTACAATTGGTAAATTGTTATTTTATTTTAGCACTCTTATTTTATTTATATCAATTTTTTTGGTTTTTTATTATAGAGGTTTTGTAACAGAAAATTTTTTTCTTAATTATAGTTATCGAATTATTTTTCAACTTGGCAAATTTTCGATGCATCCAATCTATGCATCAATTGTTACTTTAATTGCATTAATTTTTTCAATAAGCCTTTTTAAAATTAAAAGTTATAAGTATGTAATTATTTTTGGAAATATTTTATTGACTATAAACTTATTTCTACTTTCAAGGAAAAGCGCAATCATTATTATGTGCTTATTGTTTTTGGGTTTTTTTCTTTTTAATAAAAAAATAAAATCTAATTTAAAGATGTTTTTTTCACTATTTATTGCTTTATTTTTGATTGTAACTATCAAGTTTATTCCAGATATTTCTAATAGATTTAATGATCTTTATAGTTTATTAGATGCAAATAAATCTACTTCAACAAATTTAAGGTTAAACTTAATTAACCTATCAATAGATGCAATTAAAGAAAAGCCCTTTTTGGGATATGGTATTGGAGATACTAAAGATGTTTTAAGTGAATTAGAAAAGCAATATGATTTCTTTAAAGGTAAATATTATAACACTCATAATCAGTTTTTAGGTTTTTTAATATCAACAGGTTTTTTAGGATTATTTATTTTTCTTTTATTTTTGTTTAAAAATTGGAAATCAGCAATTTTAGGTGGTTATGAGCAATTATCTATTATTTTCCTTTTTGTTTCTTTTATGTTTATTGAAAATATTTTGGAAAGACAAAATGGTGTTATATTTTTTTCTTTTTTTATAAATTATTTTTCTTTTTATAACGAAGTTAATAAGTCAAAATGAAAAAAATTCTAATCATTGGGCCATTTCCAAATCCTATATCTGGTGTTTCTTTAGCAAACCAAACCGTAAATCAGGTTTTAAATTCTACCAATGATTTTAAAACTTCAGTAATTAATACTTCATACCCTTATTTTGAAGATTCAGTTGGAAGTTTTTCTTTAAAAAAAGCTTTCTTTTTTTTAAAATTGAATATTCAAGCACTTAAAATTCTTAAAAATGATATCATATACTTTACCCCAGGTCAAACTTTTTTTGGGATATTAAAATATGCCTTATTTATTTTAATATCATCAATTTTTAACAAAGAACTTGTAATCCATATTCATGGCAATTATTTAGGAACGCAGTATAAATTATTAAAAGGTATTAAAAAGAAAATATTTTATTTTTTAGTAAAAAGAAGTGATAAAGGGATAGTATTATCTCCTTCTCTTATGGATAATTTAACTCCATTTATTTCGAAAAAAAACATTTATGTTCTATATAATTTTGCCGAAAATTATTTATCTGAAAATACAAAAGAACTAAAAGAAGAAAATAATACTTGTTTAAAAATCTCTTATTTAAGTAACTTAATGGAGGAAAAAGGGATTTTTTATCTATTAGATTCCTTAAAAGAATTAGAAAGGTTAAACATTAATTATAAAGCTAAAATAGCAGGTAATATAGATTCTAAACTAAAAGAAACTATATTAGAAAAAATTTCTTTGTTAAAAAACACAAGTTATCATGGAGTAGTTTATGGGGTAGAGAAAAAGAAATTATTAGATTGGAGTACTATTTTTGTTTTACCTACTTATTATAAAATGGAAGGTCAGCCTATTTCTATATTAGAAGCTATGGCTACAAATAACCTTATTATAACCACAAATCATTCAGGAATAGCAGATATTGTAAAAGATAAAGTAAATGGATTTTTAGTGAAAAAACAAAGCTCAGAATCTATTACAAAAGCTCTGATACATCTAAACGAAAATAAATTAGAAATTATTAAAATAACTAAAGAGAATAAAGTATATTTTAGTGAAAATTTTACTATTGAAAAATTTAAAAAAGAAATTATTAATATTTTCTCTCAAAAATGCAACAACTAAACACATTTAAACTTCCAAATAATTTTAGAGGTAAAAACGCTTTTATTGTGCAACTTTGGTGGTTGGTTCAAAGTATATTTTTTAAAAACTCGCCTCAATTTATGTATGGATTTAGACGGTTTTTATTACGTTTGTTTGGTGCAAAAATTGGTAAGAATGTTATTATAAGACCATCAGTAAAAACTACATACCCTTGGAAAGTTTCTATTGGAGATTATTCAATGATTGGTGATGATGTAAATTTGTATTCTCTTGGTGAAATTGATATTGGCAAAAATGTTGTTATTTCTCAAAAATCTTATATATGTACAGGCTCTCATGATTATTTACAGTCAGATTTTCCTATTTTTGCAAAAAAAATAACAATCAAGGATGAATGTTGGTTAGCTACAGATGTTTTTGTTGCGCCAGGAATAACTATCGAAAAAGGCTCAGTAATTGGATCTAGAAGTAGTGTTTACAAAAATATACCAGCAAATAAAGTTTGTATTGGAAATCCTGCAAAAATAATAAGAGAAAGAATTAGTGGACAATAAAAAAAATATCTTAATAATATCTCCCTTTTTTTTTCCAGAGCCAATATCTACAGGAAAGTTTAATACAGACTTTGCTATTGCTTTAAACAAAAAAGGGCATAATGTAACCTTACTTTGTTATCATCCCTTTTATCCGGATTGGAAAATTAAAAAAAACAAATCTGAATTAGAAGGAATTACTACAATTAGAGGAGGTAAAAACTTATCTTTTTCAAAAAAAACAATTGTTAGAAGACTCGTTTTAGAATTTAGTTTTGCTTTTTTTATCCTCAGAAAAATAAGAAAACATCAAAAAAATAAAGACATAATAATACCAGTTTTTCCACCAAGTTTTGCTTTTTTTTCAATTTTGCCTTTTTTAAATAAAAAAATTCAAAAAGTAGGAATGGTGCATGATCTACAAGAAGTGTATTCTCTTGATAAAAAAGGATTTGTAAATAATTTGGTGCAATTCTTTATTCATAAGGTAGAAAAGAAATGTTACAATAGTTGTAATAAACTAATCTTTCTTTCGAAAGAAATGAAAGAACAGGCAAAAGATTTATATCAATTACAGGAAGATACATTAGAAGTGCAATATCCTTTTATTACTATAAAAGATAGAAAAACGAATAATTTAGACTATATATTTAAGAATAAAAATAAACATATAGTTTATTCTGGAGCTTTAGGTGAAAAGCAAAACCCCAAAAGACTATATGATTTTTTTAATGAAGCTTCTTTGAATATTAATAATGTAAGTTTTCATTTTTTTTCAGAAGGAGAAGAAATTAATAAACTAAAAAAAATAAATACTAACTCTGATATTCATTTTCACAAATTAGTAGATAAAGAGTGTTTAGAAGAATTATATGATAGAAGTGATATTCAAATGATACCTCAAAAAGAAGGAACATCTAAAGGGTCATTACCTTCAAAACTGCCTAATCTATTAGCATCTCAATGTAAAGTGCTTTTAATTACTGATCCTAATAGTGAATTAGAAAACTTTTTTACAGATAATAATTTAGATTTTGTTACCAATAATTGGGACGCTACATTATTAATACAATGCCTCAAAAAATTATTGAATAAAGACGTAGATTTTGATCGCCAAAATAAAATTGCCAAAAACTTTTTTACAATTGATAAAATGATTAAAAAAGTTTTAAGTTAAATCAATACCTTTGTTTTTTATTAAAATTTACTTTGAAAAAACGTTACTCCTTTTTAATAAAACCATTACAGATAGTTATAGATGTTATACTAATCAACTCATTAGTGTATTTTATCTATGATAAAGAATTTTTTAATTTTTCATTCTTATCATACATTACACTTTTTTGGATTGTAATTTCTTATTTTTTAGGATTTTATAGAGTGTATAGGCATACACGATTTTTAAGAATCCTTACTTTATTAGGAAAACAGTTTTTAATTTTTGTGCTAGGTTATTTTGCTTATTTTGGAATCTTTAGAGAAGGAGATGTAGTGCATAATCAATTTTTGATTTTGTCTTTAATTGTTGGGAGTATATCCATTGTTAAGTTTTTTTCTTTTATTCTCCTAAAAAAATATAGATCTTTAGGTAATAATTTTAGAACTACTGTGGTTGTGGGTTATGACCAATCCTCAAAAAACATTATTAAACTTTTTAAAAGTAAATCTAATTTAGGGTACAAATTCTTAGGGTTTTTCACTGAAAAGAAATATAAGAACAAAGAATATTTAGGGAATCTTGAAGAAGTATTTGAGTTTACTGAAAATAATATTGTAGACGAAATATATTGTTCATTAAATGTTTTAAATAAAGAACAAATTAAAAGAATAAATAAATTTGCGCTAGAAAAAGACGTTGTTTTAAAATTGATTCCAGAAACTGACGAATTGTATAGTAAAAATCAAAGTGTAGAGTTTTATGATGATACACTTATGGTATTGAATGTTAATAAACTTCCCTTTGAGTTCGAGGAAAGTTTTTATATCAAGAGGATTTTTGATATTTTCTTTTCGCTTTTTGTAATTATTTTTCTACTATCCTGGTTAATTCCAATTATTTGGTTTTTTGTAAAACTTGAATCAAAAGGGTCTTTAATATTTAAGCAAAAAAGAGAAGGTATTAATGGACAAGAATTTGTTTGCTATAAATTTAGATCCATGAAAATTAATGATTTATCAGACAAAGTTCACGCAACAAAAAATGACACAAGAGTTACAATAACTGGTGCTTTTTTAAGAAAAACAAGTATGGATGAACTCCCCCAATTCTTTAATGTTTTACTCGGAGATATGAGTGTAGTAGGGCCAAGACCACATTTAGAAAGTTTATCACTTGAATACCAGAAAGATGTAAAAGACTATTTAAAAAGACATATTGTAAAGCCGGGGATAACTGGTTTAGCACAAGTAAGTGGGTATAGAGGAGAAATAAAAAAGAAATCTGACATTAAAAATAGAGTTCGTTTAGATATTTTTTATATAGAAAATTGGTCATTCTTTTTAGATGTTAAAATTATCATTCAAACAGTTTTAAACGTTTTTAAAGGAGAAGAAAAAGCGTATTAATATGATAACTGCCTCTATTGTATTATATAATGAAAATTTAACAACACTTCAAAAAACAGTTGATTCATTTCTTAATTCTACTCTAGAAAAGAAATTATATTTAATTGACAATTCATCAAAAAACACTTTACAACCACATTTCAATCACCCAGAAATAGCATATATTTTTGTTGGAAAAAACATAGGTTTTGGAAGTGCACATAACCTAATTTTAGATAAAATAAATTCAAACTATCATTTAATTTTAAATCCTGATATCGAGTTTAAATCAGATATAATTCAAACCTTAATTAGCGAATTAGAAAAGGATTTAGAGACTTCTTTTGTCACGCCTAAAGTTTTATATCCTAATAATAAATTACAATTTGTTTGCAGAAAACATCCTTCATTTTTCGATTTAATCAATAGAAAATTGAAAATTTCTAAAAAGGCTATTCATAATAATGAATATAGAAATCAAAATTTAGAAGTAGCTTTTTACCCAGAGTTTATTCATGGATGCTTTATGTTATTTAAAACTGAAGATTTTAAAAACATAAAGGGTTTTGATGAACGCTATTTCCTTTATATGGAAGATGCAGATTTATGTAGAAAGATTGATGATAAAGGGAAAAAGAAGCTTTATTTTCCAGATTTAGAAGTTATTCATCAGCATAGAAAGAGTTCATCAAAAAGTATAAAGCTATTTTTTTATCACCTTACATCAGCCATAAAATACTTTTTAAAGTGGGGTTTCTAAAATAAAATTTAAATTTCTTTAAAATTGTCATTCTTACTAAAGTGGAAATCCAAAGAATTTAAAATATATTTGCATCCTCAATTACACAATAATGAATATACTTATTTTAGGTTCAGGAGGAAGAGAACATGCATTTGCTTTAAAACTATCTAAAAGTAATAAAGTCAATCAACTTTTTGTAGCACCTGGAAATGCTGGTACAGATAAATTAGCAATAAACATAAATATTAATCCTACAGATTTTAAAGCCGTAAAAAATATTGTTTTAGAAAAGGATATTAATATGGTTGTTGTTGGCCCAGAAGCACCTTTAGTAAGTGGTGTTCACGATTTCTTCTTGGCAGATAATCAGTTAAAAGATATTCCAGTTATTGGGCCTAAAAAAGATGGTGCTTTGCTAGAAGGATCTAAAGATT
>Ga0233438_10003759_pt1 | contig 13812 bp, 14 predicted proteins | sample SI_123_September_FD_182720 | JGI IMG/M metagenome (GOLD analysis project Ga0233438, IMG submission 182720) | Seawater microbial communities from Saanich Inlet, British Columbia, Canada - SI_123_September2016_10_MG | ecosystem: Environmental > Aquatic > Marine > Inlet | place: Canada: British...
AAAAACAAATAGAATTGTTTTTACAAAAGGAAGTGCAGAAAACTTTAAAATTGCTTATACAAGAGGTGCTTTTTCTGGTGGTGAAGATTTAGCATGGATTGCTAGTGATGGAGGTGCTATTAATTTTATAAGCAAAACCAATGGAAGAGGAAATCCTCATTTTGTAAAGAATGATAATAGAATCTATTTAAGCAATGGTTCTGGTCTAAGCTCAATTCGTTGGGATGGAACAGATGAAAAGAAAATTATAAGCATAACAGGTATTGTAACATTTGGGAACTCTCACAAAGACAATGTAGATTTTGGACATATAGATGATGATGTAACTGAAGAAAGAAACAATGCATCTAGACCTGTAGAAGTTTACATGGCTCCTGAAGGAGATAAGGCCATGGCTTTGATAACCAATGATATTTTTGTTGTAACCGTTCCTAAATATGGACAAACTCCAACAATATCTGTATCTAACCCTTCTTCTGCATCATTTCCTTCATGGAAGCTTACAACTTATGGAGGTGAATTTCCTTCTTGGGCAAAAGACGGAAACAGTGTGCATTGGTCTTTAGGTAAAGCCTTTTTTAGTTATGATTTGGTAGAAGTAGAAAAATTAGAACAAGACCTAAAGAATAAAAAGAAAGCTAGAAAAAAGGAACTTTCTAAATTATCAGATGAAAAAAGAAAAGAAGAAGAAAAAAAAGATAAAGAAGCAGCTAAAAAAAATAAAGATGCAGCAAAATACAAACCATTAGAAATTGATGTAAATGTTGCGATTAAAAGAGACATTCCTAAAGGAACAGCCTTAATTCAAGGTGCAAGAATTATTACCATGAATGGTAATAAAGTTATTGAAAATGGAGATATTTTAATAGTAAATAATAGAATTAAAGCAATAGGAGAAACAGGAACTTTAGAGGTTCCTAAAAAAGCTACAATCATAAATGCCAAAGGAAAAACAATTGTTCCAGGGTTTATAGATACGCATTCTCATTTAAGAACTTATGCAGGCATTCATAAAAAACAAATTTGGTCTTATGCAGCAAATCTTGCATATGGAGTAACTGCATCTAGAGACCCGCAAACAGGTACAACAGATGTGCTTACGTATTTTGATTTGGTAAAAACCGGACAAATGTTAGGCCCAAGAGCCTATTCTACAGGGCCTGGTTTAGGGTATTGGGCCTATAACTTAAAAAGCTATGAGCAGACAAAAGAAGCTCTTAAAAAGTACAGCAAATATTACAATACGAATACCATTAAAATGTACATTGTTGGTAACAGGCAGCACAGGCAATGGGTAATTCAAGCTGCTAAAGAGCAAAAACTGATGCCAACAACAGAAGGAGCTTTAGATTTTAAATTAAACCTTACAGAAATTTTAGATGGTTATCCAGGTCATGAACATTCATACCCAGTAACTCCTTTATACAAAGATATCATTCAATCTGTGGCAGAAGCTCAAATTGCATATACGCCTACACTATTGGTTTCTTATGGTGGTCCTTGGGCTGAAAACTATTTCTACTCTAGAGAGAATCCGTATCATGATAAAAAATTACAATACTTTACACCTTATACAGATTTAGCTAGTAAATCTAGAAGAAGACCAGGTTGGTTTATGGATGAAGAACACGTATTTACAAAACATGCCAACTTTGTGGAAGATTTAATTAATGCAGGTGGTTTAACAGGTGTTGGTAGTCATGGACAGTTACAAGGTTTAGGTTTTCATTGGGAACTTTGGGCAACAGCGTCAGGTACAAGTAAAATGAATGCCTTAAAAGCAGCTACAATTTTAGGAGCAAAATCTTTAGGTTTAGATGGTGATCTTGGCTCTTTAGAAATTGGGAAAATGGCTGATTTTATCATACTAGATAAAAATCCGTTAGATGATATTAGAAATACAAATACTATTTATCAAGTAATGAAAAATGGACGTCTGTATGATGCTAATAATTTGGATGAAGTATATCCAAGACAACAAAAAGCAACTGATTTTTGGTGGCACCAGAAAAAACCAAATGGTTTACCCGGAATTAAAAACTAAATTAAAAACTCTCAATATAAAATTGAGAGTTTTTTTTATGTTTTTATTCAAATAAGGCTGCTAAAAATTCTGCTACACATGCAGGTTTGTCTTGGCCTTTTATCTCTATTATACAGTTAAAGGTAACTTTAATTCCATTATTTGCTAAAGGTTCAATTTCTTTTACTGAACTTAGCATTCTTAATTCACTATTTACAGGTACAGGATTTGGAAAACGAACTTTATTTAATCCATAGTTTAAACCCATTTTTACACTTTTAATTGTAAAAGCTTCTTTTAACATTTTAGAGATCATTGCAACAGACATAAAACCATGAGCTATTGTACTTTTAAATGGCGATTCTTTTTTTGATCTATCTTCATCTATATGAATCCATTGTTTGTCTAAAGTTGCATTCGAAAAATCATTAATCATTTCTTGAGTAATGATATACCAATTTCCCATAGGCAACTCCTTACCTAGCATTTTTTTAAATGCTTCAAAATTTTTAAATTCTTGGGGTTTCATGCTTATTGTTTTTTAGAAAATAAATCATCATTAATCTTAGGTAACTCTAAAGAATACTTGACTGAAATTAATCTAATTATAATGATAACTGATGCAGAAACAATAAAGTTAATATCTTTTGGAGTTTCTAGAAAAGTAAGAACTAGGTAAGAAATTCCACCAGCCAAACATGCAGAAGCATAAATTTCTTTCTCAAAAATTAACGGTACTTTATTCGTTAATACATCTCTTAAAACACCACCAAAAACAGCAGAGACCATTCCCATAATTAATGCAATCATAGGCTGTAAATTTATAGTTAACCCTTTTTGTAACCCTAAAAGGGTAAATACACTAATACCAATAGTATCAAACAAAAACAATGTTTTACTTAAATAAGCTATTTTACTTTTAAATAGAAAAGTTAAAAAAACGGCCAAAAAAATAGTCCATAGATAGTTTAAATCGCCAATCCAATTAATAGGATGTGCGTTAATTAAAATATCACGTAACATTCCTCCACCAACTGCAGTTACAAAGGCTATAATGAGTACACCAAACAAATCGAACTTTTTATCTGAGGCTACTAAAGCCCCACTAATTGCAAAAGCAAAAGTCCCTAAAATATCTATTGTATAAATTAAAGTCATTTACACAGTTACTTCTGTAAATTTAATATTCAGTTCCTTTTGAATTTGATGTATCTTTTCTAATTCTGATGGTAAAATAAACGCCAAAGAAGTTCCTGTTTTACCAGCTCTTGCTGTTCTTCCACTTCTATGAGTGTAATATTCTAGTTGTTCTGGTAATTGATGATGAATTACAAATTCTAACTCTCTAACATCAATTCCACGTGCAGAAACATCTGTAGAAATTAAATATTGTAAATTTTCATTTTTAAAAGCACGCATTACTTTGTCTCTTTCTTTCTGTTGCATATCTCCTTCTAAAGCGGCTGCAGAAAATCCTTCTTCTACCAATTGCTTTGCTAAGTTTTGAGCACCAGCTTTTGTTCTACAAAATATAATACCTCTTTGTGCTTGTCTTTTCTCTAAAAAAGTAACAATGTCTGCTACCTTTTCTTTTAAAGTTGTTTTTACAAATTGATGACGAATATTTGCATTCACTAAAGCATTTCTATTAATCTCAATTCTTGGAGCGTTAGCATCCATATATGTTTTTACAATTCGCTTTATTTCTTCTGGCATTGTAGCTGAAAACAACCAAGTTTTTCTGTCAGATTTTGTAGTGAATTTTAAGATTCTATTTAAATCTTGTTTAAAACCCATACTTAGCATTTCATCTGCTTCATCTAAAATAACGATTTTAACATGGCTAATATCTACAGCTCCTCTTTCTATTAAATCGATTAATCTACCAGGAGTTGCAACTACAACATGTGTTGTTCTCTTTAAATTATTCATTTGCCTGTCTATTTTTTCTCCACCAAAAACGGCTTCTAAAAAAATACGCTCATCTACATACTTTGTAAACTTGAACAATTGTTTTTTTATCTGCTGAACTAATTCTCTTGTTGGCGATAAAATTAAGGCTTGTATGTGCTCTGAACTAGCATCTATATGATGTAAAACAGGCAAACCAAAAGCAGCTGTTTTTCCTGTTCCTGTTTGTGCTAATCCAATAAAATCTGTAGGTGATTTTAACAATACAGGTATTGCTTTCTCTTGAATATCTGTGGGTGTTGTAATACCAATTTCTTTAATAGATTTTATATAATCTTTTCTAATTCCTAATGCTGCAAATGTTGACATTCTATCTAAATTTTGTGCAAAGATACTTTTATTTAAAAGGTTGCAATAGATTTAAAATATTTTCTCTAATTCTTAAAGGTTTGTAGCTTTTAGCATCTAATAAAACCCAAATAGTTTTAGATTTTGCTAAAAGTGTTTCATCTTTATAAAACTCAATAAATCGTTCAGAAGTTACTCCCCTTGTATTGCCTACATAAGTTTTAGCAATAATTTCATCACCTAAAAAAGCTTCACTCTTATAATCTATTTCGTGTCTACTCACTACCCAAATTGTATCTGTAATTGGTTCATTTTTGGTTAAATGCTCCCAATGTTTAAAGGCAACATCATCCATCCATTTTACATAAATAGCATTATTTACATGATTCAAATCATCTATATCTTCTGCTGTAATTTCGATTTTAACCTCGAAAAAGTTATTCATAATTTTCAATTTCAGTAAACTTATAAAAATTTACTTAGGTATAGCTAATATTGATGATACTTTACCCATTAAATAAACTTTTAGTGAGATATTTGCATTCGACTATGGCACAATTAGCAAACGAATTAGGTACAGAAAAAATTAGCAAATTATTGATAAAACAAGCAGTTCCTGCAACAATTGGAATTCTTGTAATGTCTTTAAACATGATTGTAGACACTATTTTTGTTGGGCAATGGATTGGTGTTTTAGCGATTGCTGCAATTACAGTGGTTTTACCAATTGCTTTTTTAATATCTTCTATAGGAATGGGAATTGGTATTGGAGGGAGTTCTATTATTTCTAGAGCATTAGGTGCAGAAGATTCTGAAAAAGCTTTTCTAACATTCGGTAATCAAATTTGTTTAACCTTAATTTTAGCTATAATTTTTGTATTACTAGGTAACTTTTTTAGTGTACCTATATTAGATTTGTTTGGTGCAAAAGGTAATATTTTACCAATTGCCTCAGACTATTTTGCTGTAGTAATATATGGAGTGCCATTTTTAGCCTTTGCAATGATGGGTAACCCTGTAATAAGAGCAGAAGGTAAACCAAAGTTTGCCATGTATGCTATGATGATACCTGCAGTACTTAATATTATTTTAGATATTATTTTTATAAAGTATTTTGATTGGGGAATGACAGGAGCTGGTTTGGCTACATCCATATCTTTTGCTAGTTGTGGTTTGTATATTTTGTATTTCTTTTTATCGAATAAAAGTGAATTAAAAATAATTCCAAAAAACTTTAAACTCGATTTAAAAATAGTTAGAGAAATTGTAGAGTTAGGTGGAGTTTCTGTGGTAAGGCAAGGGGCCATTAGTATTTTAATGATTGTACTTAATTACTCTCTATTTACTTATGGAGGAGAAATATCTATCTCAATTTTCGGAATTATTAACAGAGTAATGATGTTTGCCTTATCTCCTGTTCTTGGAGTTTCTCAGGGATTCTTGCCTGTAGCAGGTTTTAATATTGGCGCAAATAAAAATAAACGCGTAAAAGAAACCATTAAAAAATCGATTTACTTTGGGTCTATTTTGGGTACAATTATCTTTATAGGTATAGTTATTTTCAAAGAACAAATCATTTCAATTTTCACAGATGATACCACTCTATTAACCGAAACTCCGAATGCAATGTTAATTGTCTTTTTGGTTACGCCTATTGTAACCATGCAATTAATAGGTTCTGCTTATTTTCAGGCAGCAGGTAAAGCGATTCCTGCATTAATACTAACCTTATTAAAACAAGGAATTTTCTTAATTCCATTTATATATTTCTTACCTAAGTATTATGGTGTTGCTGGTGTTTGGTGGTCTTTTCCAATTGCAGATACGCTTTCTACTATTGTAACTGTTTTGGTTTTAAAAAGAGAGGTTGATAAAAACCTTAAATGATAGATTCACCATTTAGATTGGTGGTTAGAATATCACTAAACAAATTAAAGAAAGGTCTTAAAGCTAAAAAACCATCGTTTACATTTCTAGTGAAATTTTTATCTAAAACTTCTTTATCTGAGAAATTTTTCATAGCTATAAAACCTTTTTTTCTTAAAAGATCTACATCTTTATGTTCCTTATCAAAACCTCTAGGAGCTGTCTTTAACTCACTAAAACTGTAAAAAGAATTTCCAAAATGCTTCTGAAACTCTTTATCATTTAAAATATCTCTAATCTCTGAAGCATCTTGTTCAATTTCTTTTCTTAATCTAAACAAATCTTCTTTACTAGGTTCCCAAAAACCACCAGCCAAGAATGATTCTCCTGGCCTAAGCTGTAAAAAGTAACCACCTCTTAGAGAAGTACCTAGTCTAGTATACGAATTCGAGAAATGCGCCTTATAAGGTGTTTTATCATTAGAAAACCTAACATCTCTATAAATACGCATCATCTTAGATTTTTCAATTTCATCATGTACCTCTAGTTTTTCTAATACTTCTGCAAAGATATCTTTGGCATTTAATCTCGCTTTTTCATAGCTTGATTTGTGAACTGCAAACCAATCTCTATTGTTGTTTATAAGTAAATCTTTTAAAAATTGAAATGTAGTTTTATCTATTGTCATTTATAACTCTTTAAAAATTAAAGTTACAAAAATAGAAGTTGTAAATTCGAATTAGAAATGGATTTTAAAACAAAAGAAATACAAAAGAGATATGAAGGCTATTTAGCCACACCTAACTTATGGACTGGAGATGTCGTATTTGATTTAAATCAATTTGAACTAAAGCCCATAACTCAAAAAATTGATATTTTAATTGATGAGAAAATCCGCTTAGGAAAATATGTAGAACGTTTTGTTTCCTACCAATTGTCAACTATAAAAGAGATTGATATTCTAGGAGAAAACATACAAATTCAAAAAGACAAGAGAACCACTGGAGAAATAGATTGTTTAATAACAAAAAACCAACAATCTATTCATTTAGAAATTATTTACAAATTTTATTTGTACGATGCTACAGTTGGTAAAACTGAAATTGAACATTTTATAGGACCCAATAGAAAGGATACTCTTATTGAAAAGTTAAATAAACTAAAAGAAAAACAGTTACCTCTACTCTACACAAAAGAGGCTAAAGAATATTTATGGAATACAGGATTAGACTACACAAAATTTAAACAACAAGTACTCTTTAAAGCGCAACTTTTTGTATCCATTTCTAGTAGAAAAATCCGATTAGACTTAATAAACCAAGATTGTATTGTTGGATTTTACATGAACAAAGAAGAATTAAAAGAGTTTAAAACTTCTAAATTCTATATCCCATCTAAGAAAGATTGGCTAATGAAACCTCATCAAAAAGTAAATTGGCTTAGTTATAGTAAAATCTTAAGAATAGTAGAAGAAAAATTGAATACTAACTTTTCTCCTTTGTTGTGGATAAAACACCCTAAAGGAAAAATGTATAAGTGTTTTATAATTTGGTGGTCATAAAAAAAAGGAGAATTGAAAAATGAACTCTCCTTTTTAATGACAAATTCTTAATCATTATTTCTGATCTTCTTCCTTCATTCCTGAAGTTTTATTCCAAATTTTAATTTCGTCGTCTTTAGTAATACCTTCTAAAACCTCAACGTTTACACCATCAGAGGTTCCTAATTTTAAAAATTTCCTTTCAAAAGTTCCTTCTCCAGTTTTTACCTCCACATAAGGCTCTTCTGTTTTGTTATCAAATTTTAAAAGTGCTTCTTTTATAGCTAAAACACTATCTTTTTTCTCTAAAATAATATCTGCATTTGCACTATATCCTGCTCTAATGAAATAGTTTTCATCTAATTTTACGTCTGCTTTAATCTTAAACTGAACGGCTCCTGCTTCTTCAGTTCCTTTTGGAGCTATGAAATTTAATTTTGCTGGAAATTTTGTGTTTTCAATAGCACCAATAGATACTTCGATATCAGAATCTTTTTTAAGTTTACCAACTTCAGATTCATCTACTTTACCTTCAAAAATCATTTTGCTCATATCTGCAATAGAAGCAATTGTAGTTCCTGCATTAAAATTATTAGACTGTATTACTTGGTCTCCTTCTTTTACAGGTATCTCTAGAATTGTTCCAGAAATCTGAGCCATAATGTTTGTATTGGCTGCTCCTCCTGTACCAGCAGAACCTCTTTTAATAATTAAATAATCATTTTGAGCATTCTTAAGGTCTTGCTTTGTTTGGTCGTAAGTAAGTTCTACATTTTCAAATTCTTGTTTAGAAACAACACCCTTCTCATAAAGATTTTTACTTCTATTATATTGAATCTTAGCATTGTCTAAACGAATCTTAATATTGTTAACTCTTCCTTTTGCACTTATTAAAGATTGCTCATTAGGTACAACTCTTACAGTAGCAATTAAATCTCCCTTTTTAACTTTAGAACCTTCTAATAACATTATTTTATCTATTATACCTGTTATTTGTGGCTTAATTTCAATTTCCTCTAAAGGTGTTACTTTACCAGTAGCTACTGTTTTTTTAACTATTGTAGTTTTAAATGCAGTTTCAGTTTCGTACTCAACAATACTCTTTTTATTCTTTTTTCCGAACCAAATTAAGGCTACTACAAATAATAGTCCGATTACAATTAAAATAATTTTTGCTCTTTTACTCATGATTTTTAGTTGATTATTTATTCTTCTCTTAATGCTTCTATTGGTCTAACAAGCGTTGCCATATGTGCAGGTATAAGTCCAATTAAGGTACCTAAAACAATTAGGGTCACAAATGCTATAATAATTATTGGAATATTTACGGTAGGATTTATTAATGCTGCATCATCTCCTTGCCCAAAAGTGGCATCGATAATGTACAAAATAAAACTTCCAAGTATAATACCCAACATTCCTGCTACTGTTGTTAAAAAAACAGATTCTAATATAATTTGTTGACGTATGCTTTTTGGAGTTGCTCCTAAAGCTCTTCGAATTCCAATTTCTTGTGTTCTTTCTTTCACAGTGATTAATAAAATATTTCCAATTGCAAATACTCCTGCAACTAAGGTTGCAATACCTACAAACCAAGTCATAAACTGCAAACCAGTTAAAAAACCAGTAACTTTAGCTATTTGAACTCCTAAATTAAAAGAACCGAAAGCTCTTTTATCTTCTGGATGTACGTTATGTAAATTTTTTAGTGTTAAAATTACATCGCTTTCCATTTGCTCAATATCTATAACTGGGTTAGCTGTTATAACCATCCAATCTATATTATTAGCAGTGTTATATACACGTTTAAAAGTTGTGAAAGGGATGAATGCTGTATCACCATCTAAATCAATTCCGTTAGAAGGACCATATACTCCTACAACTTTGTAATTAATACTATTTATTTTTATGTATTCACCAATTGGCTTTTCTCCTTTATCAAACAACTGTTTGTACATGTTTTCTGAAATCACAGTAACTTTAGCGGTTGATAAAATGTCGTTTTCGTTTATAAAACGGCCTGTAATTAGTTTTTTCTTTTGAATTTGATCTAAAATTGGGTAATCTCCACTTACTTGAAAATTACCTGATTTAAAATCATGTACAATTAAATTATTAGTTTGGTTTCTTGGAGCTAAAAACTTGATTTCTTCTTGATATTCTGATTTTAGCGCCTCAATGTCATTCATTTTAAGACGAAATCTACGCCCTTCTTGAAATCCTTTAAATGGTGTGTCTGTAGCTTGTGTCCAAACAAAGACACTATTTGTTGCAAAGTCTCCAAAAATTTTCTTGAAACCATTATCTACACCTCTAGCAGCTCCTAATAAAACTACTAAAAGAAAAATACCCCATAATACACCAATAATTGTAATTGCAGTTCGGACTCTATTCTTACGAATGCTTCCGTAAATTTCTTGCCAAGTATCTGAATCAAATAAAAATCTCATAGTTAATCTGCTCTTAATGCTACAATAGGTTTAATATTTGCCGCCTTTTTTGCAGGTATATAACTTGCAAGTAAACCCGATAAAATTAATACCACAGTTGCTCCAATAACAATACCTGTGCTAACATTTGGGTCTTTAATAAAATAATCTTCCTCTAAACTGTCTCCTATTAAACTTAAAACATATGTACCAAAGGATAATCCTAAATAACCTGCTAAAGTGGTTATTAAAACTGTTTCTTGTACTACGATACCAACTATAGATGAAGGTTTTGCTCCTAAAGCTTTACGTATTCCAAACTCTTTAGTACGTTCTTTAATAACAAAAATCATAATATTAGATATTCCAATAATACCCGCTACTAAAGTACCTGAACCTACTAAAATTACAATAGCATATAGAATTCCCATAAATTGACCTACTCCTTTGTTTGCCTCAGCCATATTTTGGACAGAAAGTGCACTTTGATCATCTGGGTGAATATTCATTTTATTTCTTAAATCACGCTCCATTTGATTTCCAAAGGCAACAGCTTCGTCTAAATTCAATTTAGGGTCATAACCTAATGCAATTTGACTTATATAATCATTATTCCCATAAATAATTTGAGCTGTAGTTAAAGGCATAAATGCTTTTCGTTCTTCATTATCACCACCTTCGTCAGAAAATATACCTACAATTAAATACGAACTTCCGTTTACATTTAAACGTTTACCTAAAGCTGGCTTTTGTCCAAATAAATCCTCTTTAATTAATCTTCCTATTACAATTACCTTAGATTTATTTTTTAAATCTCTTTCGTTAATATATCTTCCCTCATCAATAATTGTTTTTTCTAAAAACTGATGATCTGGGTTAACAGCCATTACACTGTAATTACCAGCCTCATTTTTATATTTTAGATTAAAGTTTTTGTAAATACGTGAAGATTTATATTGTATTTTGTTGCCATAAGTATCATTTACATAATTATAGTCTCCATTTCTAAGTTGTATGGTTCTTCCTGTTTGTAAACCTTTATAAGGTTTGGTAGTTTTCCAAACTCTTACAAACATTGCATTTTGAGCATCATCTGCAAATGCTTCTGTAAACGTATTACTTAAACCACTTACGATACCAAAAAGTAGCGTAAATAATAAAATAGCAAAAGCAACTGTAAAACCAGACATTACTGAACGTAATCTGTTTTTGTTAATGCTTTGAAAAATTTCTCTCCAACGATCTATATCAAACATAAATTAGACTGCTTTAGAAGCTTTTGTAAATTCGTCACTAATAATTACCCCATCTTTTAAACGAACAATTCTTTTGGTTTGTTCTGCAACTTCTTCTTCGTGAGTAATAACAAAAACCGTCATTCCTTCATTATTAATGTCTTTTAATAAATCCATTACAGAATCTGTTGTAGTAGAGTCTAATGCTCCTGTTGGTTCATCTGCTAAAACTACTTTCGGTTTTGTAACCAAAGCTCTTGCAATTGCAACACGCTGTTTCTGACCTCCAGAAAGTTCATTAGGTAAATGATTAGCCCAATCTTTTAAGCCTACTTTTTCTAAATAATCTAAAGCTACTTGTAAACGTTCTTTTCTTCCCATTCCTTTATAATACAATGGTAACGCTACATTTTCTAAAGCTGTTTTGTAAGATATTAAATTAAACGACTGAAAAACAAATCCTAAAAACTTATTTCTAAGTAATGCTGCTTTTTTCTCGTTCATATCTTTTATTAACTGGCCATTTAGATAATAATGACCTTCATCATGAATATCTAACAAACCAACTATGTTCAATAATGTTGATTTTCCTGAACCTGAAGATCCCATAATAGATACAAATTCTCCTTCTTTGATATGTAAATCAATACCTTTTAAAACGTGTAAAGAATCTTTTCCAATTGGATAAGATTTATGTAGTTTTTCTATTTTTATCATGGGTAGATTAATTTTATACGAAAGTATTGAAAGCGATTACAAGCTCTTATTAATTTTTTGTTAAAAGCCCATGCTATATCATTAAATCCATAAGACGGAATAGATGTATAAATGTTACACAAAATTCAAAAAAGTTTTTATTTCTTCAATAAATAAGTGAAAATTTAAAATTATTGGTTTGAAAAAAATCTTAAATTAGCAGTAAATCCATTAAAAAAATGAACAACATTCCTAAAGACAAAAAAATCATTCTTTTTGATGGTATCTGTAACTTGTGTAATAATGCTGTTTTAACAATTATTAAACATGACAAAAGGAATGTCTTTTTATTTGCAGCTTTAGATTCTGAGGCTGGAAAAAACATTACAAAACATCTAGGTGTCAATACCTCTAAAATAGATTCAATTATACTATACGAACCAAACATTTCCTATGAACTAAAATCTTCTGCAGCATTAATTATAGCTAAAGAACTAGGTGGATTTTGGTTATTTTCTAAAGTATTTTGGATTTTGCCAAAATGGTTTAGAGATATTGCTTATGATATTATTGCAAAAATGAGATACCAATGGTTTGGAAAAAAAGAGCAATGTGATTTACCAAACTCCTCTTTTAAAGATAAATTTATTTAAAAATAGTGCAAAGTAGTAATGGCCTTTCATTATTTTTTTAGAAGTTGTAGATTTTAAAAATTAGTTCTTATATGAAGCTTCCAAAGCCAATAGATTGTGTAATTTTCGATATGGATGGAGTTATTATTGACTCTGAAGAGATTCATAAAAAAGCATATTATCAAACATTTAATTCAATTGGCGTTAACGTTTCAGACGAATTATATAAAACTTTAACAGGCTCTTCTACAATAAACGCTTTTCAAAAACTGGTATATCACTTTAAACTAGATTTAAATCCAGAAAACTTGGTTTTAGATAAAAGAAAGAGATATGTAAATTTCTTTGAGAATGATCCTACTCTACATTTAGTAAATGGGGTAGAAGATTTAATAAAGCATTTATACTGTAAACAAATTACATTAATATTAGCTTCATCTTCTGCAATGATTAATATTGATAGAGTTTTTACGAGGTTTGATCTTCATAAATACTTTAAGGCAAAAATTAGTGGTGCAGACTTAAAAGAATCTAAACCCAATCCTGATATTTTTGAAAAAGCAGCTTCTTTAAGTGAAGTACCTAAAAAAAATTGCATCGTAATTGAAGATTCTGACAATGGTATAAAAGCAGCAAATGATGCTGGTATTTTTGTAGTAGGCTATCAAAATCCGATGGCTGAGGATCAGAATTTAGAAAATGCAAATCTTATTACTGATAGTTTTTCAATATTGAAATCTGAGTTATTTTGATGGAAAAAATGATCCATCTTACCACTAATGATTCAAAAACAATTGCACTTTGGAAAATTAAAAATAACCAATCTACAGAAAAACATCTCTTTCTAATTCATGGTACATTTTATGATAAAGAAATCTTTAATTACCTTTTAAAAAAAAGTTATTCTATAGTGCTAGAGAACTAGAAAACTTAGAAGTCTATAATTATGCTAGTATACTAAAATAAAAAATATGGTCACAGACCACAAAATTAGATATCTTAAAATTCTAAAACGCTTACAATAGTTTAGACATTGCAGTTTTTATGATGTCTATATTATTTAGATAATTAGACTTACTTTCTTTCTTTTGTTGATCAATCATTTTACGCATTAAATTAATCATCACTTTAT
>Ga0233438_10003761_pt1 | contig 13809 bp, 13 predicted proteins | sample SI_123_September_FD_182720 | JGI IMG/M metagenome (GOLD analysis project Ga0233438, IMG submission 182720) | Seawater microbial communities from Saanich Inlet, British Columbia, Canada - SI_123_September2016_10_MG | ecosystem: Environmental > Aquatic > Marine > Inlet | place: Canada: British...
AAACGAATCCAAAACTAGCAATACCTTCTTGCTACAAATTGGGTTTTTCAAAACGGTAAAACTGGGAAAATTTTTCCCGCTAATTTTTTGCTTGGAAAAGTCAACCAGTTTTCTTTAGACGCTGACTAATATAGTTGGCGTCTTTTTTGTATAAATTTCTCTTTCTAAAATCATCTACAAATTGCTGGAAGTATGCTGGTTTTAACAAGTAAATAGAACGCTTCTTTTCATTCTCAGCGGTGTAGTGTTCGGCAATGGTAACGGGACGACAAATCTCGTTGCCATTTTTTAATGTCATAGCGCCGTTGATGTTCAGTTTATGTGTTGTATTGTAGAAAGTCTCGTCTACATGAACACCAGCAGGGTACTGACCAATCTCGTAGGTTTCGTAGTGATTAATTTCACCGTATGGATCATCAAATTCTGACTCTAGCACACTAGTTAACTCGAAGTTTGTCATTGGCCAATCATACTGAGCGTTAACCATATTGTTTGTCAGTAGAATTACCCAGTCAAAAAATGGATTTCCATACATTCTATCAGCAAGAGTATCTGGTCTATCAAGATCTTCAATTGTATACTTGTTAAAAATTACTGCGTATGATAATACATCATCATTAATTTTATATCTACGAAAGAAATTTTTCGCAGTTATAAAATCGGATTCTGAGAAAGGATAACTGATCGGTTTCTCGTCGTATTCTATGTTCGGGATTAGTGAGAAGTACATCAGTATTTGTCTGCCTCTTCTGAGAAAATAAGTTTTGTTTCTTGGAATGATAATGATAAACCAATAGCAACCATACTGCCATCATCATATGTAGCATACGTTCCATCAGGAGTGTAATTAATTTCTACATTTGTCATAGCACACATTTTATACTGTGCTACGTCTGGATTTGGACCATTGCCACGCATAAATGTTAATCGACAGACGTTTGGAACTTTAATAAAGTTGTTTGCAGCATTTTGTCCTTTTGAAAAATTTAATTCTGTTCCTTTTGAAAACTTAGGTAGCATCGAACGTTTAAATATTTTACAAATTTCTTTAATCTCTGTTGCTTCTAGTGCATTTCTTGGGACAAGTTTATAATTTAAGGAAATATTCCTGAGATCTGTTCCAGTAAATAACAGTTCAACGTTGGGGTTGAGGATAACACCACGAGTTGCACCAAAAACATCATTCTGACTTAAAGATTCGCCAGTAATTTTTGATATAACATCTCTAATAACTTTATTGCCTAAATTTGGAACTGCTTGAGAGAATGCAGTTCCTGCTGTGGTTAAAGCATTTTGCATCCCTTCACCAAAATCACCAGATCCTGCTGTAGTGAGGGCATCTCTGCCAATATTACTGAATGCTTTACCACTCCAGTTCGCTTTGTATCCAGTAGAAACATCTTCTGGCATGTATAGGATAACTGATTGCTCTGTCTCAGATCCTTTATATAATCTTTCTGCAGAAACACTTTCGTTATATGTTGCAAGAGGTGTGCTGCTATCTTTAGTCGCACCTTTGTTTATGTTTTGAAATGGTGGTTGATATTCAAAAAATTCAAATAATACATAATCAGAATTCGCTGTCATCGCTGCATCTCTTGGATATCTACGAGAACCAGTGGCACTTGAAAGGGTTGGAGCTGCTACTGTTTTATAAGAAAATGTTCCTGGTGGTGTAGACTCTAAGTACTTTGATTTGCTAATACTATTCCACTCAGAACCATCCCATTGATAATAAACTTGATACTTACTTCCCATCGCACCTGCAGCTTCGGTCTTTACAGTTTGACCTATTTTAGTGCCATTAGCAGTTGGTTTACCGCCAGTATTTGTTTTCATTACTTAGACATCTCCTTTGACTGCTTAGTTCCATATCCTTTAATCATTCTCTGACCTGAGATTTTATCGTAGAATCTGTCATCGGTTTCTTCCCATACAATCTTTTTATCGATAGGGAAAGTCCTTCCATTAACATCTTTCACAAAATCCTCGGTTGGCAAAAGAATAGCAGTGTCCCATTCTGTTGATGCAAGGTCAAGATATAATCCGTCTACATGACTACTGAGATATTTATGAAAACATACCTTAGGTATATCAACTCTGCCTTGCATCAGTTTCTTTGTAACAATCAATCTTTTCTTTGGGGAAAGGTAGTGTAAGTTAGCACCCCAAAATTCATTCTTCCCTGGTGCTTTAAAACAATACACTAAAGGAAATCTATCATAGTAAGGCAGATGCTTCATCTTTGCCTTATACTCAAACATATACAGATGACCTGCTACTGCATATCTACGCAGTTCATTCTTGTCTTGTTCTTTGACAGCACCAGCACGATCTTTCTTTTCATCTAAGATGTACTTGTTAAAATTCTTTTTGTATTTACTTGCTTCTGCTTTTACTGCAGATCTATACCAAGTTAAAGATTTCTTTTCTCCTCCTGTGGAATTAGATACTCGTTCAAATAATGTTTTGTATCCAGGGTCCTTGTTTGTAATATTACGTTGGACTGACGCAAATCCGGTTGCCATTTTAGACTCCTAAGTGATCTTCGGTTAGTATTAAGAAGTTCATCTGCCTGTCTTCACAATACTCTCTCGCAGCGGACCATTTAGTTTGGTTCTTTACGTAAGTTAGTGCGGCATTACGATAGGCAGCAGTTTTTTTATTTTTCTCATTCGGTGGTTGAGTTTGCTTTTTGGGTTTGATCTCAATAATATACTTAGTAAGTTTGCCACTCTTTTCTTTTACTTTAATGTAAAAGTCAGGGAAATATCGTCTTACCTTACCATCAGGTGCGCGATAGGGAATAATTATCTCTTCGCTACCCCATTCGATTATTGAGGGATTACTATCACAGAACACCATGAACTTACGTTCCCAAAGTGATCTATAAACTATGTTTGAAGGATTGCCACGATACTTAGTAGGATTTTTGGGTTTGTAAAATCCAGAGTATGCCATAAATATAAAGAGACCAACATAGGTATTTAGTGTGTCGATAGATCGTCTATTAACAACAATGGCAGTAAACGGCGGGATGTCGTTCAGTAATAACTTTGTTGTGAAGTTTATCAATCCACCTATTACTCCTCCAGGTGGACAATCATCTGACTACTTTGAAATGTTTTGCACTGAAGCACAATTGCCAAATACCAATACGGCACAAGGTCAAATGAATGGCACATATGTTGGTAGTGGATCTGTAAACTACCCCCACACAAGAGTATTTACTGAAATTCAATTGGGATTTATGTGTGATGCTAATATGACATCGCTTAAATTTCTACAAGATTGGACTGATTCTATTTTTAATGAAGAGGGTGACAATGTTGTTGGCAAATCAAAATCAGCAATGGAATCTTCTGCCTTCGATGCTGGCAGACCAGAGGGAAGAAATATCAGATTAAAATATAGGGATGAATATGCATGTAAAATTGCTATTACCAAGACTGAAATTGGACCAAATTCTCCTATAGAAAGAGCACCTATTACATATATCTTAGAGCAAGCATATCCTTATGCTATTGATGCAGTGCCTCTACAGTTCGGTAGTAGTCAACTGACGCAAGTAACAGCACAGTTCTCTTACATGAGACACTATGTGATCAAGAATGATATTAGACCGTGAAAACCAACTTTTCAAATCCATAAAAGTGGGAAAATTTTTCCTGAGTATTTTTGGTCAAAAAAGTCGCACTAAATATTAATATGATATGATCTAAGTATAATGGCATTACCAAAAGTTGCATTACCATCGTATGAGTTAGAAATTCCTTCAAATGGTAAAAAAATCAAATATCGCCCATTTGTCGTAAAAGAAGAGAAATTACTTTTATTAGCACTTGAATCTCAAGATGATAAGCAGATTGAAGAAGCTACAAGGACATTACTGAAAAATTGTATCCAATCTCGCGTAAAATTAGAAGATTTAGCAATTTTTGATTTAGAATATATTTTCTTGCAAATTCGTGCTGTATCAGTTGGCGAAGTTGTTGAAATGTTGCTAACATGTGAAGATGACGGTGAAACTCAAGTTAAGTACAATCTTAATTTGACAGATGTCCAAGTTATCAAATCAGAAGGTCATTCTGACAAAATCATGTTATCTGATGATATGGGCGTGATTATGAAATATCCAGCATTTGAAGAATTTGTAAAAGTATCGATTATCGCAAAAGATACTAGCGACCAAGTTATTGAGATCATGGGGAAATGTATTGATCAAATTTTTGATGGTGAAGATGTATATGACAGCTCGACTACATCAAAAAAAGAATTTGTTGAATTTATTGAAGGATTGACAAATAAGCAATTTGAAAAAGTTCAGGAATTTTTCTCTGAGATGCCAGTCCTTAAACATGAGATTAAGTTAAAAAACCCAAATACTGGTGTTGAAAATAGTTTTGTAATTCAAGGATTATCTAATTTTTTCGGATAAGCCTCTTTCATAATACGTTAGAGGGGTATTACAAGACTAATTTTGCTTTGATGCAACACCATAAATATAGTTTGAGTGAAATAGAAGATATGATGCCTTGGGAGAGACAAGTTTATACTAGTCTCCTCATGCAATACCTAGAACAAGTCAAACAAGAACAAGAAAAAGCAGCAAGGTAATAATGGCACACGGTTATCTTACACCAGAAGCAGTATCAGGCGAAGGACTTGGAATCCCATATAAGAGATTATATGATGCATTCAAGAAACTTTTTCGCAAAGATCTCCGTGTCGTTAATGCTAACGTAAAAGAAGTAAGGGACTTGTTACCTGGGGGGAAGGATAGAGCACAACTTCCACCATCAGGGCAGAAAATGCTTGGTGGTGCTGCAACAAAACTACTAACAGGTGCTACTTCTAGTGCTATTGTTCCCAAAAAAGCAGGTATTGTAAACACAGAGGCAAAAACTGCTATTGTTGGCAAAAATGCCACTGATATTAATAGAAAAGAACAAAAATACCTAGGAACTACTGATCCTGATACGGCAGGTGGTCCAAAGACCAGAAAAGGCGGAACTTTTACTGATTTTGGTTCTACTTCTTCTGCACCAGAAGCAAAACCGCTAAATGCAGAAAATTTCTTTGCAAAAGCGCAAACTGGTGTTGGTGATAGTGGAGAATATTTAACAAAATCGCAAAGAGTTTCGGATTTTAGAAAATCGCAGGAAATGCGAACTGCCTCGGCAAATACTCCTGCAATTTCACCTGATAGTGGCGTCGATATTGTCGCTGCTGTTAATAGGAATACACAAGCAATTGTTGCTTTATCTAATCTAACGGAAGAGCAGACAAAATCGCAACGCTCGATGCATAACGAGCAACAAGCTCAATCAGATAAACTTGCTTCTAGAGCACTTGCTAGAGGCGAAGAAAAAGCATTAGAAAAAGGTTCTGATCTTTCTGGGTTTACTACACCAGAAAAATTCCAAAAGTTACTACCTGGTGGAGGTGGATCTGGCGGAGGCGGTGGTGCTGGCGGTGGACCTGGACTTGGTATTGGTGGTAAAGTTGGCGCTAAAAAGGTAGTACAAGCAGTTGGTAAACGTGGTGCAGCACGAGTAGGAACACGATTAGCAGCAAAATATGGTGGTAAAGCAGCAGCAAAAGCAGCAGGTAAATATGGCGGCAAAGCAGCTGCTAAACTTGGTGTTAAGGGTGCTGCGAAGATAGGAGCGGGTGCTGTTGCTAAATCAGTTGGCAAAAAGATACCTTTAGTTGGTTTGGGTCTTGGTGCTGTCTTTGCAGCACAGAGAGCATTACAGGGTGATTTTGTGGGTGCTGGTCTTGAGTTAGCATCTGGTGCAGCATCAACAGTTCCTGGTATTGGCACAGTTGGATCAGTTGGTATTGACGCTGCTCTTGCTGCCAGAGATATGGGAATGACGCCATTCGCTAAGGGTGGTATCATTACACAACCGACTAATGCCCTTATGGGTGAAGCGGGTAAAGAAGGTGTTTTCCCATTAGAAGGATCTAAAGGTAGAAAAACATTCCAGATGTTTGGTGAGGGCATTATTAACGCACAAAAAGATGCGAAAGATGAGTTTGCTAAAGTTCAAGCTTCTGGACTTAAATTCTATTTCCAAAATCAGGATGGATTTAAGTTTTTTGGTAATATACTTAAAAATGTCTTTGCTCCTTTCCTACTACCACTTAAAGCTTTAGGTGCTCTTAAAAATCTAGGTGGTGGTTTATTAAATTCATTATTGGGTGGTTCTGCTAATGCAGCACAAAATGGTCCTGGTGGTGGTATGGTTGATCCAACTATTTCTGGTGATGAAGAAGAATACTTAATGCGTCTAATGATTGCTGAGGCAGGCGGTGAGGGTGAACTTGGAATGGCAGCAGTTGCAAGATCTGTTATGAATAGAGCAGGTCTTATTCAAAGTGGAGAAGTTGGTGCTGGCACATTCATGTCAAAAAGCGGTAGTATTACCGATGTTATTGAAGGAAAGAATCAGTATCAACCATTTGCAGAAGGAAAATTAAAGAAAGCATTAACAGAAGAAGAGAGAAAAAGAGCAAAGAAAGCTCTAGATATGGCACGTAATCAGGCATCATTGCGCGGCAATCTAGAAGCATCTGGTATGGGTGCTGCTAGTATTAATAAAATTATGGCATCTACTGGATTTAGAACTCATGCTGCAGAGTATGATGCATCACAAGAAGTGAATGTTACTGAACTTGGTGGGCATCGTTTCAATACTGCTGGTAATGCTAAAATGCTCACCCCTGGCGCTAAGATTAGTGCAGGAATTAGCAGTAAAGAAGGAACTGGAATGTCAACATTTGGTGAAACCGATGGTGGATCTGGAAGGTTAAGGAATAAAGAAGGATATGTTCACGGACACTTCCAAAGTACTACTGGAACTAAACGAGATGTTGTTAACGACACATCGGCAGTTGTGCGTAGTATGTTAAATTCTGGTTTAACTGATATTTCTATATCGGATGGAACCACTTTTCTGCCAAGTATGTCTGATGGCGAGATTAAGGGTGTGATAGAAAGAGGATTAGCACAACATTCGCATAGTGGTGATGGTCGATCTGTTGATATATTTGTTCCAAAAGGCACTCCTGTTCCTTTCCCACTAATGGATGTAAGCAATTCTGGCAATGGTGCGGGTAGGACTGGTATTCTTCCTGGATCTGGAAATACCTGGGTGGGACATTTAACTCCTGGTTCTCAGTCTGGATCTAGACCTTCTTCTGGTATTGCTGCAGAACCAGATACATCTCCAGCAAAAATGCTTGCGTCTGCTGGAATGCCTGCATTAGCAGCATCATCCGCATCTCCAAATACTGGAACACCTATCATGGCAACATCAGCACAAGTAGCATCTGCTTCTGGTGTTGGTGCAGCACCTACAGTAATTAATAATTACTATGGTTCTGGTGGTGGCAAGCAAAGTAGTGGAGTTAATCCAAATGGGGTATCTGCTGGCATTGATATGAATGCTGCAGGTCTTGGTGCGTTCCAAGAATTAAAACTTAGATCATTAGCATAATGGCACAATCACAACAGTTTCAAAATATCACAGATTTCTCTTTAAAGAGTGTTGTTATAGCAGCACTTGGAGAAACAGAAGGGTATGAAATCAAGCAAATGGTAAGTACATTTTCGTATGTTGAGAATGTTACTAGTCCATTTGTTGCAGGAACTATGAGTGTTGCTGATAGTGCTGGACTGTTAGCAAATCTTCCTATTCAAGGTGGTGAGACTGTTAAGATAGTTGTGGACACTTCTTCTGCAGATGAACCACAAGAATATGTAATGCAGGTATGGAAAGTAGGTAATAGATATGCTAAAAATCAAGTACAAGCATTTACTTTAGGTCTTGTATCTGTTGAAGCACTTAATAATGAATGTGTGAGATTAATGAAAAGATTGGAAGGAAAACCAGAAGAGATTATTGCTAAAATTTTACAGGAAAATTTAAACACAGACAAACCATTTGTAGTAAATTTGAATGGAATGACATCACCAACTCAATTTGCTGTAAAAATGCTTCCTACAAATAGGAGACCATTTGATATTATCTCATCGTTATGTGTAAAGAGTGTAAAAATTGATAGTGGTGGATCTGCAGGAAAAAATTCAAAATCTGATGGAGACAGAGGTAAAATTAGTGGATCTGCTGGGTATTTTTTCTGGGAAAATAAGAGAGGATATAATTTCTTTGCCGTTGATGATCTACTAGATGCGAATGAAGAGAACACATGGGGTCCATACATTGAAAAACCATCTAATCAATCAGATGGTGCAGATGATAGACTTACAATTTCTCAAGCAGTATTTCAGTCTGAAGTTGATGTTATGTCTGCTATGAGGAAAGGAAAGTATTCTAGTCTTATTGTTTTCTTTAATCATTCTACAGGTCAGTATCATGAATATGATTATAGTTTGGAAGATGCATATGATAGCATGAAGCATCTTGGAGCACAAAATAAACCATCTTTAATTAAATTTGGAGATAAGTCTATTTCTGATTATCCAACTAGAATTGTATCTACAATCTTGGATCATGAGTCCTGGTACAATGAACCCGGAATTGCATCTTATGAAGAAGAAGATGAATCAGAAGAACCAAGTGAATTTTGCGATTTTCATAAACATTTTGCAGCACAGTCTTTAATGCGATATGAACTATTGAAACATCAAATGGCAACAGTTGTGATTCCGGGTAATTCTGAAATTTGTGCAGGTGATAAGATCAACATAAAACTTGTAAATAAAGCTCCTGGTGCTAGAATACAGGATGAACCATATGATCAAGAAAGTAGTGGCATTTACCTCATTGAAGAAGTGACACATACTTATGATAGTACGAAATCAACAAATGGAAGATTTACAACAACCATAAGATTGATGCGAGATTCGTATGGGGATATTGAATCAAACCACGGCACTAAATAAAAACGTAGAAGCAATTACTTATGGAAAATATCGAATCACATATTGCTAAGGACAAAGAGATCCTTGACAATCCTATGACTTCTCCCAACCAACGTCGTCATATCGAAGGTGAACTTCATGACTTGGAAGAATATGTAGAACATCACAAAGAAGAAATTGAAGCAGGAGATCATCACGATCCAACTGCACTCGAACTTTATTGCGATCAAAATCCATCAGAATTAGAATGTTTAATTTACGATGATTAATTAATATGGATCAATTAGTATCACAGTTGATTCCTACTCAGCGCATCGGAAACGATGGGTTTAATTGGTGGGTGGGTCAAATTGAAGGAACTGCCACTGATGAAACAAATAACAAAGGTGGTTATCGTTTCAAGGTTCGTATTGTAGGAGATCATCCTGGTAAAAAGGAACTCCTTGATACGGCAGATTTGCCATGGGCAACTGTGATGATGCCTGTTACAGTTCCATTCATTCCTGGTAATGGTGGTGGAGCACACCCACAACTAGAGACTGGTTGTTGGGTTGTCGGTTTCTATATGGATACCGAGAAACAAAAACCTATTATTATGGGGTCTATTGGACAGACTCCTGGTGCTACTAAAGTATTTACCGAGAGAACACCAGATACCCCACCATTTGTTACAGCAATTCCACAGATCAACGCACAAGCGGATGGTCCACCAATTCAGAAAGATAGTGGTGGAGCATCTACTGAAAAAAACACAGCAACCGGTGGATTGTCTGACGGCACTAAGGATGGAGATGGAAACTCTAGAGTCAATACACCACCAAAAAAAGTACAACCAGTAAAAAACAAAACAGCAGTATCTGAGGATTGGTGTCAATCAAAAGCAGAGAAGTGTGATGAAAATGATATGACATCGCAGTTAACTGGAATTATGGGAGAATTCCTTGCTGCGGTACAAGATAATGGTGGTAATATTGGTACATACTTAGTCAACCAGACAACAGGACAGTTAACATCTGGTGTTAATTTGGCACGAGGTTATGTTAACAAAGCGATGCGTGTAGTTAGCGAATTTGTCGCTAGGGTAAAAGGATTTGTCATTGAAAAACTTAAAGCAGCAGTCAATGATCTAATTAAAGCATTGTTGAGACCATCTGAAGATGGCAACTCTCTTACACCAGTTACAGAATTTTTCAATAACTTACTAGCGAACTTGGGATGTTCAATGGCGGATCTTGGTGATCGTCTTGCTAAATTCCTGACAGATATTTTAATGAGTTATGTTGAGCAGATTTATAAATCTGTAGCGTGTCAAGTTGATGCTCTTGTTAATGGCATCATGTCCAAGATTAATTCATTGATGAATGATCTTCTTAGTCAAATTCTTGGTCCAATTAGTGATATCTTGGGAGCAATTGCAGGACCACTAAACATTCTTGGTGGTGCAATTAATTTTGTATTAAATCTACTTGGAATTTCATGCTCTGGTCCAGATAGATCATGTAGTAAGAAAAAGGCAGTTTGCACAAATGGGGGAGAGGAACTTGAAGACGAAGGTGATTTCTTAGATCAATTATTATCTGATATTGATAATTTATTCCCCGCAACTGGTGCAGATTATACTCAGTATGTCTGTGATGATGCATATAAAGGAAAGAGTTTACAATTTACAACTATTGGATTCACTGGTGGCGTCCCTAAGGGAGGTAGTAGTGGTAATAACGGTTATGGCGATTCTGGTGGGGGATTAGAAGATCAAGATCCTGATAATGATGGTGTAAAACAAACAGAAAGAATTACATATGACATTAAAAATGTAACGGTAATTGAAGGTGATATTGCTAAATTTGTAGTCACTAGAAAAGGATATACTTCAGTATCCTCTTCTGTGACATATAAAACATTGAAGTATGCTGGTAATGCTACAGAAGGACAAGATTATATTCCAGAAAATGGTATTTTGGGATTTGCTCCAGGAGAAATTGAAAAAACAATACAAGTTCAAACTTTGGTTGATTCTGAAAGAGAACAGGACGAAGACTTTAAACTTCTCATACGAAAGAATACACCAGCAAAAGGAAGTAAAGTACAGACAAAATTCATCAAGAGTCTTGCTACGGGAACAATCACTGAAAAGAATGTAATAGAACCATCTGATCCATATACAGGATCTCCTACAAATCCAATATATGATCTTCCTGATGTCTTTCCTCCTTCAGTAACTGATCCTACTGACGATGATGGTGATGGGGATACAACTGGACCAGATGTAAATGATCCAAATCCTTCACCAACAGATGATGATGGAGATGGAATTGATGATAATACTGGAGTCGGAATTATAAAAACTGTTAGTGTTGTAGCAGATAGAGATACCTGTCCAGAAGGAGAATTTATTGTTTATACAGTAACAACAACAAACTATGTGAATGGAGAAATTTTATATTACACTCTTTCTGGTAATGATATAACTTCTGATGATATCATTGGTGGAAATTTAGTTGGAAATATTGTTGTTAATGACAACAAAAGTAAAATTACGGTAGGTATTGAAGATGATGGTGTTGTAGAAGATGCAGAAGTTCTTAGATTGACTATTAATGGGACAGGCGCATTTGATGATGTTGTGATTATTACGTCATCTGATTTAACTGATGATGGAGAAGGTGAAGGACCAGGAACTGATACAGGAGAGTTTGTTCCACCAACTGTTGTCGTTGAGGAGGTCATTACAGATGATAATGGTGGAATCATTGATATTCCTGTATCCAATCCTGGTTCACCATGGGCAGAACCTCCATATGTTTTCATTACAGGAGAAGGTATTGGTGCTACCGCAACTGCTCTATTAGATAGAGATGGTTTCCTAACAGAAATTCGTGTCAAATCTAATGGTTTTGGTTATAAGAAAAATCTCCCAGATGATAATGGGAAGAGATGTATTATTGATTCACTCACTCTTATCAGACCTGGAATTGATTACAAAGAACCGCCAACTATCTACGTTAATGGTAGAACAGATGTAGCGGAAGCAATTATCAATGAAGATGGGTTTGTAATTGGTGCTAGAATTACTGATAGAATAACTACATATCAAAAATATCCAGAGATTATTGTAGTTGGTGGTGGTGGTTATGGTGCTAAACTACTACCGTCTCTAGCATGTCTAGATACAGATGCACTATCTAAAGTCGGTTCTACTAAGATTGGAACTGGTCGTTACGTTGATTGCCCATAATGAACCCACAAGCTGCTTCCACGTATCCTACCACTATTGCTAAACCTACAACTCCCGATGAATCTCAGGAGTTGTCGGAAAATCCTAGGTTTAGAACTTGGTATAAGGGTACTTTAACACGATCCGAAATATATGAGAGAGTGTTGCCCGATAAAGAAACTAAATCACTTCGTATTGATGGACCAGAAGATTCTACAATTCTTCAAAATAATCTAGGTCAGATAAAAATTATTACGGGACAAAAAGATACTGAACGTGGTCCTGGTAGTGGAAAACTATGTATTCGTAGTTGGGGACAACAACAAAGACACGAGCATAGATCTAATTTGGAGTTTAATGCAGGAGATGACACAGATGAAGGTCAGGCATTAAATGTGTTATGTTATGGTGATTATGTTGAAAAGACAACTGGCGGCACCAGATATATCAGAGCACAGAAGATTGTTATCGAAGCATCAGAAGAATTGCTATTGATTGGTAAGACTCAAGTCAACATCCAAGCAGGAACTGCTGGCGGTGGTGCTATTATCATGAATGCTGGTAGTATTGAAAGAACTGCAAGTCAGGATAAAGAAATTATTACTGGACAGAAAATGACATTTGGTGTCAGTGAAGAAACCAAAGTTCAGTTTGATCCAAGAGCATCACAGAATATTGTTTCACCTGGTCATATCAACTGGAGTATCTTAGGTGATTACAAACAGTGGATTGGTGGTGTTGAGCAGCATATTGTCGCTGGTGGACCTGGATTACCTCCACTAATCAAAGCAAGGGACAGTACATATTCTGTTAAGACAACAATTGGTGGTCAGACTTACGATTCTACAGATTTTATCAGTGTCAAGGCAGGTTTGAATTACAATATGACCGCTGGTGGTATTGCTAATCTAACAGCAACAGGAGCGATGAATATCAAAGGTGCATTAATTTTACTTAACTAAACAATCACGGATACTGATCGTAAACTGGCACAAGGGGGGTTGATTTCTGAGATCAACTCTGATAAATTACTCTTGTAGCAAATCAGGCGAGTGCCGCAACTACTTGCATAACCTGGTTGACGCATCGAGCGTCTTCTGCTATAATATATTCATGCGATCGGGAGTCGAACCGATCCATCATCTGCGGGTATAAATTCCGCAAGTAAACAAAGGTAATTAAACAACAATGATCAAATCTGTATTCGCAGCAACCGCTGCCCTGTCCGTATCTGCTGGTGCTGCTTTCGCAGGACCCTACGTTAACGTAGAAGCCAACTCCGGTTTCACGGGATCCAGCTACAACGGAACCGCGACTGACCTTCACGTAGGTTATGAAGGCGCTCTTGGCGAGAACGCTTCATACTACGTCCAAGGCGGCGCTACTGTAGTCTCTCCTGATGGTGCTGAGAGCGACACCGTTCCTTCTGGTAAGGCAGGAGTTGGTATCGGTTTGACCGATGCTCTTGGTGCATACGGCGAAGTCTCGTTCGTTGGTAGTGGCGACAGCGACATCGACCGTGGCTACGGAACCAAACTCGGTTTGAAGTACAGCTTCTGATAAATAACGTTGAGACTCCTTTCGTGCGGTCTCTACAAAAGTCGGAACACCCAAGGGGACCTTCGGGTCCCTTTTTTCATGGTTCTAAATAATTACGTGGAAATGAGTGCCGTATGTTATCTACACAATATAGACTACGACT
>Ga0233438_10003767_pt1 | contig 13792 bp, 14 predicted proteins | sample SI_123_September_FD_182720 | JGI IMG/M metagenome (GOLD analysis project Ga0233438, IMG submission 182720) | Seawater microbial communities from Saanich Inlet, British Columbia, Canada - SI_123_September2016_10_MG | ecosystem: Environmental > Aquatic > Marine > Inlet | place: Canada: British...
TATATTTTTTGAAAAGATTATTAGATATGTAATTGTTAATTTTAAGGATAAAATTACTTTTCCACCATGAAAAAAAAATTAAATAAAAACTTTTTACCATATACACGGAGATGATTAATATTATTGCTAACAAAATAGCTTTTTCATTATCTAAATTACTCAAATCTAAAAAATTAATTTTTGAGTCTAAATTTGAAAGGTAATTAATATCAGTAATGATTTTAATTAAAGGGAAAACTAAAGCTACACTTAAGCCTTCAAATATTGTTGAAAAAAATAAAAGAATTAAAAAATAAAGAGAGTTTTTTTTTTGCTCTTTGTTTAATAATTTTATAATTTTATTTGCTGATTCTAACATTTTATAAACAAAAAAATTGAATCTATTATTTAATGTTTAAACTTTTTATTTCCTTAATCGATAAAAAGTTTTCATTTAAACCTGAACTATATTCAAAATCTTCTTTTACTTTTTGACCTCTAATTCTTAATTTTTTTTGAATTTCTTTAATTTTTTTATCTAAATTTGTATCAGATGAAAAAATTATAAAAAAATTTTCAAACTCTAAAGTATGACTACTCGACTCTTTTGGGCACATTTGCTCATGAATTTTTTCTCCAGGTCTTATTCCTATTATCTTCAATTTTGCTTTTGAGTTCATTGCAATAGCTAAGTCGGTAATTTTTACTGATGGTATTTTTGGAACAAAAATTTCTCCACCACTCATCTTTTCAAAACACGAAATTACAAAGTTTACGCTCTTTTCTAAAGAAAGCCAAAATCTTGTCATTTTTTCATCTGTAATTGGTAAATAGTTTTCTCCTTTAGTAATTAAATCTTTGAAGAGAGGAACTACAGATCCTCTTGATCCTATTACGTTGCCATATCTAACTACTGAAAAATTATTTTTTGAGGCTCCAACAATATTATTAGCAGCTATAAAAATTTTATCTGAGGCTAGTTTAGTTGCTCCGTACAAATTTATTGGGTTAGCAGCCTTATCAGTTGATAAAGCTATAGTTTTTTTTACATTAGATGCTATTGCAGCATTAATTACATTCTCCGCACCATGAATATTAGTTTTTATAAATTCCATTGGATTATATTCTGCTGCCGGCACTTGTTTTAAAGCTGCAGCATGAACCACATAATCGACATCTCTCATTGCTATCTTAAGCCTTTCAAGATCCCTTACATCTCCTAATAGATATCTGATAAAAGGAAATTTTGTAATCGGAAACTTTCTAGACATAACGTCTTGTTTGTACTCATCTCTTGAGTAAATAATTATTTTTTTAGGCTTATATTTCTTTGAGAAAATTTCGACAAATTTATTGCCAAATGATCCGGTGCCGCCTGTTATTAATATTGTTTTTCCATTAAACATAAGTTTTTTTAGATTGTATAACTTTATATCGTTCATTTATTGAACATGAAAGAAAAAAATACTATATTTATCATAGTAAAGTCTTTATTTTGTACGATTATTCAATAACCTTTTTCCTTTTCAATAATTTATATATCTTTTTTACTTCTTTCAGCTTGAGATTGATAAATTGAGAAATTTGATCCAAATCATTTTTACCATCAGCATATTGAATAAAATTCATGTAATTTCTAACCATCTTGTTTGTATTTTTAGTTGATAACGAAGGATAAAGCTTCCTTTTACTCATATGTGGCTCACATAGTATTGATGTTTTAGGTATTACCATGTCCAGAAGTAAATTTATTGCTGTTCTTGTTACATTAAATCCTCCGGTCAAACCTTTAATACTTACTAAGTCAAAATTGTCTAAAGAAGTATGATACTCTGGGTACTCACCGTATTTGGTTCTAAATATTGAAGCTATCGGCAAATCAATCCCTGGAGAATTATATTGTCTTTCATCAGAACCGCGATCTAAAAAAGAAAATTTTTTATATTTTATTTTTAGTTTTTTATAAGCTTTTATAATAACTTTATCAGATAAAGTATCGCCATACTTTGTTGTCATAAATGAATGAGTTCTATCATCTCCCAGACAACTTAAATTGAAACCCGCTATAACATTTTTTTTTAAGTGGTCTAAATTTGTAGATAAATATGAAATTGATCCAATGGTTTCAGGTATAAATAAAAATCTTATAGTTTTTTTTAAATTTTTTTTTTTCAAAAAATAGTTAATAAGGCTCATTGAGACTATAGGTCCTGAAAGTTCATTATTTGCCATTGAAGGATGACAAATATATGTTGATATTAAAATTTCTTGTTTAGTTTTTCCTCTCAATATTAACTCTCCAAAAGTAAGATTGCCTTTTGTATTTAGGTTAGAATTTATTACTATTTTAAATTTATCATTTGGTTCATATTTTTTGTCAAAAGATAATTTTTGTTTATGGGTTACACAAAATCCCCAATACTTTTGATAATATGAAGTTATGTAAGGAATTGCTTCAGGTTGATTAGGCAAAGAATATAAATGTTTAAAAAATTCTTTTTTTACAACGTATTTATTAATAGGAATGGAATAATTAATTATATGCAGGTTATTTAATTTAAAATCAATTATTTTATTTCCATATTTATCAATTACAAACGCATTTTTTATATTCCACTCTGGAGGAACTTTCCAATCGAAAACTTTTGTTTGAGATGCTTTTTCATAAATTTTTAATTTAGGAAAATTTTTTTTAATTTGATAAAGAGTTTTTCTTACTCCATTGCCTGTTATACTTCTACAAATTGGAAAAAGATTTTTTTTTGCTAGATTGTGAAATTTTTTAACTGACATAAGTTGTAATTGTTGAGCAATTTATTATTTTTTTTCTTTCTCTAGCTCTGATCTTAATTCATCGTATTCAGTCATCTTTAATTTCATAAAATTAAGAGTGAGTTTAGCTTTATGAGCAATTCCTTTAGGAGTTAAAACATAAATATAATTAATTTTTTTTGGATTATTTTTAAAATTATTAATCTTGATATGACCTTTTTGTTTCAAAGCTCTTAAACAATAATTCAGTTTTCCAAGACTAAAACCGAGATCATTTGCCAGCTCTCTTTGAGATGATGATGGTTTTTTTTTAATTTTTCTTAAAATATTTAAGTGGTCTTGGTTTTCTTTCATTTTTTTGTTTAAATTTTTTTCATTTTACTTATATTTTCTAGTATATGTTCAATATTTGAACATATCAGATTTACATATCATGTCCATGTGTTATATAAATAGTAAAAACGCCAATTTAAAAGAATATTTTGAAAAATAAAAAAAAAATTCTAAATAACCATGTCTTAAATGAAGGGTATAAAAATAATCCTGAACTTTTTGATAATGCCAATGGTTCTAGGATTATAATAGGAAATAAAGACTATTTAGATCTATCGTTTGCAGCGGGCAGTTTATTATTGGGGCACCAAAGTAAAATTTTTATACAGTCTTTAAAAGAAATAATTAAAAAAAAATTATCTATTATGGCTGCACCTAATAAGCAGGCACAAAACTTTTCTAAAATATTAAAGAATTTATTCCCTCATTTTAAAAATTTCATCTTTTGTAGCACAGGTAGTGAAGCTGTCATGAAGTCTATAAGAATAAGTAAAGCGGTAACAAAAAAAAATTTAATAATGTCTGTAACAGGAAGCTGGCATGGCTCTAATGATCGTACATTATTTACTGTAGATAAAAATTTTAAATCTACACCAATTTCAAGTGGGTTAACAAAATATGATCAATCTCAAATCAAATTTTTACCTTACAACGATATTGCCATCTCAAAAAAAATTTTAGATAAATCAAAAAAAAAAATTTCTTGTATATTGATTGAGCCCATACAAGCTAGCCTGCCAAATAGTGAAGTAAGAAAATATTTAATTTTTTTAAAAAATTACGCTCAAAAAAACAAAATAATTTTAATTTTCGATGAGATGATTACTGGCTTAAGGACCAATGGTGGAAGTGTTCAAACTTTTTTTAAAATTAAACCAGATATATCTACATTTGGAAAATGCTTTGGCGGAGGTATGCCAATTGGAATTATAGGTGTTTCAAAAAAAATAGATGCGTTAATAAACAAACAACAACCAAAAGTTTTTTTTGGAGGAACATTTTCAGGAAATTCTATTTCAACATATGTTGGGAAAAAAACAGTTGAATACATAATTAAAAATAAAAAAAAAATTTTTAAAAATTTAAATTTAAAATCAAAATTTTTTAGTGAAAATTTAAATAAATTAATAACTAAAAATCATCTGAAAATTTCTATATATAAGTTTCATTCAATGTTTAGAATTGTGTTTACAGACAAAATTGTAAAAAATAGAATACAAAGAGATTTCTTTGAATCTAAAAAAAATAAAAAAATTAATCAATTTAAAAAATTTCTTTTTAAAAATAAAATCTATTATCCCTCTAATGGTATAATTTTTATTTCTTATCAAACAAGTTATGAGGACATAAAAAAAATTTTGAAATTTTTTGAAATTGGACTGATAAAGTATTTTAAAAATGAAAAATAATAAAAAAGTTTTTATTATAGGTGGTGGTTTTTCTGGATGTATTAGTGCTCTTTTATTGTCTCAACTAGGCTACAAAGTTTCTCTTTTTGAGAGAGGTGAAAAACTTGGTGGTGCAAGTAAAGATATAGTCTTTGATAAACAGGTTTTTTTTAATGGTCCTCATTACTTTAATCCCAATTCTAAATGGTTGAAGCTTATAAAGGACAAAAAAGAATTTAAAAATGAGTTTAAAATTTTAGGTCCAAAAAAAATAGGAAATAAAGAATTTAATATTCATAGGTCTTATACCGATTTATTCGGAGCAACTGAGGTAAACAACTTATTTGCTCAGCCAGTTACTTCATTGAGTTTTGAAAAAATTTTAAACAATAAAAAAATTGATACTTTGTATAGTAGGTTAAACTCTTTTCAGGTTAACGTTCGCAATCCATTGAATAAATGGTGTGAAACTATTTCAAAAATTTCTAATCAATTACATGCCTCCTGTGCTGAGAGATTAAATATAGGTAGAATTTGTTTTATCAATGATTTAAAGCGAACTGCTAAAATTAAAAAAATTAACAAAATGGCTGATCAAATTTTAGGGGTACCAAAAATTGCTAATACAGAACAAAAATATTGTCTCGCAAAAAATGGTAACAATAGTTTTTATAAAAAATTTGAAAAATTGTTGAAAAAAAAAATTAACATAAAGTTTAACTCTTCAATAAAGATTGATTGTAAAAAAAAAAATGATGTTAAAATTTATGAAAGTAATAACCTTTTAAAAGCGGATAAATTTATTTGGGCTGCAAATCCGGTGAATTTGATAAAAACCTTAGGATATGGGAAGTTGGATAATCCAGTCACAAAAGTTAAAATTTACTGTGCTAATATTGAGTTTTTGGACAATTGTTTTTTTGATAATTTATATATTCAAGTTTTTTCATTGAAAACCAACATTTTTAGAGTTTATTTATACAAAACTGGTAGTAAACACAAAATTACTATCGAAACATTTTTTAATAGAGAGAATAAAAGTTTAGATAAGAAAAAATTAAAAAAAATTATGAAATCATTTAACATTGTATTTAAATTCACTAGTGAAATTTACGAAAAAAAAGAAATTAGACATAACCTGCTCACACAACAAGATTACATAAAACTATCAAAATTTGATAAAGATTTTAAAAATACTATGTTAATTGGTGGTGGGTGGTCACTTAGAGGTCGTGAAAATAAAATTAATCATATTATGAAACATTTTAATTAATTATGACAAAAGGAAGCAAATTATATTTAAAGGCAAAAAAAATAATTTTAGGTGGGAATATGCTGTTATCAAAAAGACCTGAGATGACGCTGCCAGGATCAAGTTGGCCTAATTATTACTCATCAGCTAAAAATCATATTGTTTGGGATTTAGATAATAAAAAATATATTGATATGATGATGTTTGTAGGCCAAAATATTTTAGGTTACGCAAATAAAAAAATTGATACTTTCGTAACAAAATTTTCAAATAAAGGAAACATTACCTCATTAAACTGCCCAGAGGAGGTTGAGTTAGCTGATAAACTCATAAAACTTCATCCTTGGGCAAATATGGCTAAGTTTGCAAGATCTGGTGGTGAAGCAAACGCTATATCGATAAGAATTGCTAGAGCTGCTACTAATAAAGATCATGTAGCCATTTGTGGATATCACGGATGGCATGATTGGTATCTTTCAGTAAATCTTAAAGGGAAAGAAAAATTATCAAAACATCTTTTACCAGGTTTAGAACCCAAAGGCGTTCCAAAAAAATTAAAAGGATTAACTCACCCTTTCAAATATGGTGATTTTGAGCAACTTAAAAAAATTTCTGAGAAATTTAATTTAGCTGCAATTAAAATGGAGGTTGGTAGAGGATCTCTACCGGACAGAGTTTTTTTGAAAAAAGTAAGAAAATTAGCTACTAGAAAAAAAATTGTACTTATTTTTGATGAATGCACTTCAGGTTTTAGAAGATCTCTTGGAGGTATGCATATGGTGGAAAAGATTTATCCTGATTTATGTATGTTTGGAAAAGCTTTAGGAAATGGATATGCCATAACCGCTGTAATTGGCAAAAAAAATATTATGAAAAGAGCTGAAGATAGTTTTATAAGTAGCACTTTTTGGACGGAAAGGGTCGGATTTCTAGCTGGCATTAAAACTATAGAAATTATGCAAAAAGAAAAAAGTTGGTTAAAGATCATAAAACTTGGAAAATATGTTAATTCTAAGTGGTTGGAACTGTCAAAAAAACACAATTTAAAAATTATAATTTCAGGAATTGAGTCAATTACGTCATTCAGCTTTACCTCAAAAAACAACTTAAAATATAAAACTTATATTAGTCAAGAAATGTTAAAAAAAGGATACCTTGCAAGCAGCACTATGTTTCTTTCAACAACTCACAATAAAAAAATAATTGATAAATATATTAAAAATTTAGATTTAATTTTTAAAAAAATTAATAAATTTGAAAATAGTAAAAAAAATTTAAAATTTTTAGATGGACCTGTGTGCCACTCTTCTTTTAAAAGATTAAATGATTAAATGATTAAATAATGAAAATACCTTACGGAAAACATTATATAGACAGATCTGATATTTTAAGTGTTTCAAAAGCACTTAAGAATAAATCAATAACTCAAGGACCATTGGTTGAAAAATTTGAAAAAAAAGTTTGTAAACTAGTCAAAGCAAAATATGCAGTGGCTGTTAGCAGCTGTTCAGCTGGTTTACATATTGCTGTTGCTGCTCTGAGTAAAGATTCTAAAAGTAAAAATCAAATTATTACCTCACCTATTTCTTTTGTTTCAACTGCTAATGCAATTATACACAATAATTTAAAGCCAATCTTCTTAGATATTAATAAATCTACGTTAAATTTAGACATTAACGAATTAAGAAAAACTTTAAATATCAATAAAAAAGTAAAAGCAATTATGCCAGTGCACTTAGCTGGTAATCCTTTAGACTCTAAAAGACTTTATGCTTATGCAAAGAAGAAAAAATTATATGTAATTGAAGATGCCGCTCATTCTTTCGGGGCAAAATATGAAGATGGAAGTATTGTAGGGAGTTGCAAATATTCAGATTTAACGGTTTTTTCTTATCATCCAGTGAAGACGGTTACTACTGGTGAGGGCGGTATTGTTACCACTAATTCAAAAGAAATTTACCAAAAACTCTTAAAACTAAGAAGCCATGGTATAGAAAAAAATTTCAAGTCTTGGAAGGATAGAAAATTAGGATTTACAAAAAAAAATAAAAATATTTGGTATTATGAAATGCAAGATCTCGGCTTTAATTATCGAATTACAGATATTCAATGTGCATTGGGTATTTCACAGCTAAACAAACTAAATAAAATTATGAATAAAAGAAAAAAAATAGCAAAATATTATGATGATTCATTTAAAAATCTTGAACATGTATTTATTCCTCAATTTAAAAGAAGGGAAAAAAGTTCAAATCATCTTTACATACTTAACTTTGATTTCAAGAAACTAAATTTTAGCAGAAATCAACTTATGAAAAAGTTATTAAATAAAAATATCATCACACAAGTTCATTATATACCAATACCTATGCATCCTTATTTTAAAAAAAGAGGATATAAAATAACTTCGATTAAGAATGCTTTAAAATATTACTCTCAAGCTCTAAGCATACCAATTTTTTATAATTTAAATAATAAAAATCAAAGGTACGTAATTGAAAGTATTAAAAAAATAATTAAAAAATAAATATTTTAAATTTGGATGATTTTCATATCTCAACCTACTTTTTTTCCTTGGATTGGTTATTTTGACATAATAGATCAAGTAGATATTTTCATAATTTTAGACGACGTAGATTTTAGTAAACAAAGTTGGCATCAAAGAAATAGATTTAAGACCTCACAAAAACTAGAGTGGTTTACTGTTCCAGTAAAAGCTGGAAAAGGTAAATTAATTAGTGAAATAGAAATTTTTAATGGTCAAAGATTATTCAAAAAATTTAAAAACTTTATAGATACAAATTATTCTAAATCTAGATATTTTAAAACTTTTTCCAAAGATTTATTCAGTGTTTTTGAGATTGCTGCTAACGGAGGTAAGTTAGTTGAATTGAACACACAAGTCATTAAATTTTTTTTAAAACAATTAAAAATTAATACAAAAATAATTTTATCATCTAGCCTTAAGATAAATGAAGACAGAAGTAAAAAAATTGTAAATATTTGCAACCACTTAAATATAAATAAATATCTTTCGAGCTATGGTGCCAAAGATTATTTGGAAGAAGATAAAAAAATTTTCACAGATAAAAAAATTAATACTTTTTTACATAATTACAAGCATCCAGAATACAAACAACTGTATCCCCCTTTTTTATCTAATGCTTGCATACTAGATTTAGTTTTTAATGAAGGAGAAAATTCTTTAGAGATTATAAAAAAAGGTAGACAACATAATATTCCCCTATTTTAAATCTTTGCCATTATTTTTTTAAAAGGTTCTCCAATTTTTAGATTTTTACTCGCAAATTTTCCTAAGATTTTTTCATAATATTTGGGCTCCAATCCAAATCCAGGTCTTATTACTTTAAGGTTTAAAGTTGTAAACTTTTCACCCTTTTTAATATTTTTTGTGACATAAATTGACCTTCGATAATTTTTATAAACTTTTTCTTCACTGGAAATAATTTTTTTAACTTTTCCTCTTGCTGTCCATGAATTTTTGATCTCTTCAACCAACAGCTTCATTTCTTTTACATCGGAAGAAAAATTAGAGTCTAGAGTTTTTTCATTCGCATTAAGCATGAAATGTTTTTCAATTACAGAGGCACCAAAACCAATAGAGCCTAGTGCAACTCCAATACCTTTGGCGTGATCAGAATAGCCAACAAGACATTTGTATTTTTTTCTAAGCATTTTTATAGTTTTTAAATTTATATTTTTATAGTCTGCTGGATATTGTGTAACGCAGTGTAAAATTACAAAATTTTTACAGTTATTTTTTTTCAAAAACTTTATAAGAAAATCAATTTCTTTAATCGATAAAGTACCAGTAGAAATTATTAATGGTTTTTTTGTCTTACAAACTTTTTTAATTAAAGGAAAGTGGTTGCTCTCTAGAGAGGCTATTTTATACATTGGCATATCTAATTTTTCTAAGAACTTTAAAGACTTCTCATCAAATACTGAACTAAAGTAAATTAAACCTAATTTTTTTGCTTTATTGAATATTTTTTTATGCCAAGAAAAAGGAAGCTGAGCTTCTTTATAGATACTGTAAAGTGTTCTGTTGTTCCATGATTTAGTTTTAAATTTTTTTTTTATTAAAAATTCATTTTCTTCTAAATTTAATGTCATTTCATTTAGATCAAATGTCTGGAACTTTACTGCATCAACTCCAATTTTTTTGGCCTCTGAGAGTAGCCTATATGTTTTTTTTATTGAATTTTTGTGGTTTGCAGAAATTTCTGCAATTAAAAAAGGTTTATCCTGTTCTGAAATAAATTTATTTTTTATTTTAATTTTCATTTATTTTTTTTTACGCACATTGTGTACTCAAATGGTATAACGCCTTTTTTTAATTGATAATCGGTTTTTAATATTATGTATTTTGATAAATTTTTTACACAATAATTTAAAACTTTATCGGGGTGACTATAAAACAATTTTTTGTCTTCATAATCTACATTTTTATTTAGACTGTTAAATATGATTCCTTTTTTACAAGAGATAAACATTTTTGAAATAATTTTTAACATATCTTTATTTGAATTCTTATATTTGTCATTAAAAGTACCAGACAATACCACCCAATCATATTTTTTTTTAATTTTTTGTTTTAAAATATTAAATTTAAAAAATTTTGCATTTTTATCATTTTGGTGTTTTTTTTTAGATATGCTAATAAATTCTTCTAAAAAATCTATTCCGGTATATTTTGATTTAAGTTTTCTTCTTCTTATAAATGAAAGTAAATTTCCAAGTCCACTTCCAACATCTAATATTGTATCTGAAGATGTAATTACAGCGCATTCAAATAAATATTTAAATCTAAGATCCTGTTGTTGATATGTCCTAGCTTTTACTGAGGCAGCTTTATCTCCGTGTTTATAATATAAATTTTTATAAATTTGATAAACTTTTTTACTCATTTAATTTATAAGATTACAAACACCAGATATGTAATTTTCTTTTGTGCCCGGCTTAACAAAAAAATTTAATATAGATTTCTCAAATAAATCTGCGTTCAATAGTTTTGACTTAGTTTGAAACTTGCTTATTGCTGGATAGTGCTTTGTAATTATCAAGCCTTTTGATTCAGCTAATTTAACCAATTTTTCTCTATTTTTTTTATATAATATTGGGTATCTCCAATAAACATCATGATCTCTGTATTTAGGCTTTATAATATTTTTAGAGCTTAAGTAGACATTGTACTTTTTTGCATTATTTTTTCTTTTCTCAATCAAAGACTCCAACCTATTGAATTTTTGTTTAAATTTTTTTTGGTCAAATTCAAAATTTAAAAAAATTGGATTAAGTTTCATAAATTTTTTTATTTTAATGAATAATTTTTTACTTTTTATGACTATTGCTCCTCCATTTTCAGAAAGAATTTTATCATAACCAAAACTTATTATAGAAGCATCGCCAAATGAACCATAGTATTCACCATTTATTTTTCCCCCGAAATTTAAACATGCATCTTCTATAAAAAATATTTTTTTTTCTCTAGAAATTTTAACTAGTGCTTTTATATCTGCTGCTAAACCAAAACAATGAACTCCAATCACAGCTAAAGTTTTTTTAGTTATCTTTCTTTTCAAATCCTTCATACACATATTGAAATATCTTGTTTCCATATCCACAAATACAGGGTTTAGACCTAAAAAATTTATAGCGAATAATAGAGCAGGACATACATTTGAAGGAATAACTATTTCATTTTTTTTGCTTTCTTGAGATAATATTTTAAGTACAGCAATTAAAGCGCTTGTTCCTGAGCTTGAACGTAATATAAAATGATTTTGATAATAATTACTCAGGCTGTTTTCTATTACAGAGTTTTTCATTAGATTACTTTGAGGATTTTTTTAATTTCTTAGCCAATTTAATGAGTTTTTCATCCTTTTTTAAAATTTCAGATATTATTTTCAAAGTTTCATTGGGTTTGCTCTCAAAAGAAAGCCTCAATAAATCCATCCAGTTTTTATTGTTTTTACTTCTAGTTTTCTCAATATCATCAAAAATTTTTTTTGTATTTTTATTCATATTTATTAATTATTTTGTAAGATTTATTTTATACATCAGTTCAGCTAATTTCCAATCATCTATATCATCAATATCTATTGCTCTTTGTCTAGGTAAAACAAAACCTAAGAAACTATTTTTTAAATCAATTTTTTCCTTTTTTAGAAAAGAACTGGGAAATACAGCAAAAGCACCTGCGTCATGATATTTTTCAGATAAAAGCTGAGAATTTTTAAATAATTTTTTAGAAAAATTAGGTTTAAGAATTTTTTTTTTGTTAATTGTAAAAGCCCACTCTATTGGAGCACCAAATTTAGTTACACTCAATAAAACTTTATTTTTTTTAGTTTTTTTGGAGGCATTTATAAGATCATCTTTTTTTAATAAAGGTGTGCAACATGACAAAGTCCATACTTCATCAAATTTATAATTTTTTTCAAGATATTTTTTATAAACGTATCTAAGAACATCGACTGTTGGAGTGTTATTTTGTGATAATTTCTTTGGTCTTAAAAAATCTACTTTGAATCCGAGATTTTCAACAATTTTTTTTACTTTATTACTTTCTGTAGAAACATGAATTTTATTAAATAGTTTACTGTCTTTAGCATTTATAAGTGCATAATTAATCATTGGCTTTCCATAAAAATGTTTAATATTTTTACCTTTTATTCTTTTAGATGTTCCTTTTGCAGGTATTATAAGTAGTCGATTAGTCATTTATTTCCAATTTCTCGGATCTGAATTATTTCTTGAGAAAAAAGATTTAATTTTTCTTTCTAGTTTTTTATCTTTAAATTTTTTTGGTTTGTAATGAATAATTTCTTTAAGTTCATTTAAGCTAGTTACTCCATAAATTATATGGTCTAATTTTTTATTTGAAAAAGCATGATCTAAACATAATTGTAATGGATTTATATTTCTAAGTTTAATAAAATTAATAAAATTTTTATGTGATTTTTCCAATTTTAGATTGCTTTTTTTTATTTTTTTATTAATTAATAAGCCTTGTAAAAATATTGATCTTCCAAAAAAAATATTATTCATCTTTTTTAATTTATCAAAAGTTGTATTACAAACGTTATATGGAAATTGTAATGTAACGTTTGGAAAAATTTTTAATATTTTTTTTGCCACTTTTACGTCATAAACTGAAAAACCAATATTTTCTACATTAAATTCATTTTTTATTTTAATTAATAAGTTTTTTTCTTTTGATATAAGTAAATAATCTTTTTGATTATGAAACAATAAACAATGTATTTTGTTAATATTTAATTTTTTTAAAGATAATTTAATAGATTTTTTTATTTGAGATACCACACTGCTGTTTCGTTTTAAATTTGATATTTTAGTAATGATTTTTATTTTCTTTTGAATTCTTTTCTTTTTAATAAATTTACCTAATAATTTTTCTGTCCCATAACCTGGGGCTGTATCATAAGTTCTAATTCCCCAATTCCATGCTTGTTCTAAAATTTTTTGTATTTTTTTTTCTTTTTTTAATTCTTTGGAAAAATTTGAAATACCATAATTTTTTTTCCCAAATTGCGCTGTTCCTAAAACATGATTTTTCATTATCTTAAGGCCTTCCTAAATATTTCCGAAAATTTATGATTGTTTTTATTAAATACAACAAAATCATCGGAATATTTATTTTTAATTTTTTTCCATTTTAATTCTTTAGTAGATGCAATTTTTTTGATTATATGATTAACGCTTTTTTGAGTTAATTTGTTTGTCCAAAAAGGTCCTTGGTTTTTAAATCGTTTAGGCCAACCAAAATATCTATACTTCCTTAGGAATGGATCTGAAGGTCGAACATTAAAACATGCTATTTTAGAATTCCTAGAGAGACTCTCAAATAATAAGGTTGAGTCAATTCCTATTACTAATTTTGCTTTGTCCGTTTGTTCATAAGAATACGTAGGTGAAAATTTTCTTGGTTTTAGAAAAGTCCACTCACTAGTTTTAAGAATTTCATTGAAATATTTTTTCTCTTTTTGGTAATCAGATTTATGGCTACCTAATATAAAAA
>Ga0233438_10003771_pt1 | contig 13782 bp, 9 predicted proteins | sample SI_123_September_FD_182720 | JGI IMG/M metagenome (GOLD analysis project Ga0233438, IMG submission 182720) | Seawater microbial communities from Saanich Inlet, British Columbia, Canada - SI_123_September2016_10_MG | ecosystem: Environmental > Aquatic > Marine > Inlet | place: Canada: British...
TTGAAATGCCTTTCACATATTCACTAATAATTTTAATACCAGAATTCGTAAATAGGACGGTTTCAGTACCTTGATATAGTTTGTCTGAAAAAAAATCGCCTTCTTTTATTATGATCTGATTATTAACCTCTCTTCTTTCAATCCCTACGCCTTGAAAATAGTTTCCGTTAAACTCACCATTATAGGTCCATAAATCGCCATTAATATTTGAAGAAAACATGCCCTTTACCAATTTGCCATTTTCATAAACACCTTCATACTCTTGACCATTTGTAGAGACGGTTTTCCCCTCACCATTTAATTGATCATTTTTCCAAATACCCTCTTTATAAGAAATATCGTAGTTGATATACTCTAAGCGACCCTGACCGTTACGCTGACCCCTGTCATTCACAGTTCCACAATAATACGTTTCAACTTCTGTTCCATTGGTAAATGAAATAGTTTTTAAAATTGGTTGATCACATTGCGCTTGGACTAGGGAAAGTGAAAAGCACATACTAAAAATAAAACTAAACATGCTGTTATTCATAATATCAAATTGGTTGTAAACGCTAATTTAGATATAATTAAATAAAATTTAGTTTGTAATAAATGATATTTAAAAAAAAAACATTACTTTAGTTTTAAAACCAATTTAATATGATTTTATCAAACTCAAAAAGATTTTTTTTTGTTTGTTTTCTAATTTCCTCAATTTCAGTCAACGCGCAATACTACACTGGACAAAAAGTTTTCGTTAACAAATTTCCAACAGAAATCTCAGATAATACGCAAGATACCTACATTCAAATAAATAATTCTGATGGTGATATCATAGTTGCTGTTGAACAATTCAGTTCTGGTAGGGTTATTCGGCATGCTTATATAAAATCAAATGACAGCTATAAATTTAAGAATATTCCGGTAGGGTCTTTCATTTGTAAATATATGTGGACCGATCGATACGGAAAAAAGCATTTTAATAAAGACGATGAATCCATGCAATTTAAAGCAAATGAAGTGGGTGGATATGTTATTACAATGGAAAAATCTGTTGGTGGTAACTTAACTCAATCAGGAATTTCGGAAGCAGATTTTTTCAATTAAAAAAATACAAACACTAATTTAATAATAATATGGAAGGTTTTAATCAATGTTCAAAGGGTCATTTTTATAAAGAGGATAAAACTAGTTGTCCTTACTGCCCTGAAAATAATTCATCAGGGGACATAAAAACAGAGTTTTTGTCCAAAACAGAATCAACATCTGAAGACCAATCACTGAAAACTCAAGTTTTTGGTGGTCAAAGTTCATCAGAATCAACAAATACAAAAGCATCAACTCCAAACGAGCCTTTTGATGCGACAAAAACTATGATTGTTGGCGCCCAACAAAGTTCGTCGAGTGATACCTCTAGTCCACAAGCTAGAAGACGATTAAGGGGCTGGTTAGTTAGCTTTGATATTGAAGATTTTGGAGTTGATTTCAAAATACTTGAGGGTAGAAATATGATCGGGTCTAAATCTTCTAGCGAAATTACCATTCAAGATCCTCAAGTTTCTTCTGTACACGCACTCATTTTATGTAGAAAAGATCGGTTTTTACTTTCTGATGAAATGTCCTCTAATGGAACGACCATAAATGGAGCAGATTTATCTCCAAGAGATCCTTCGGAGTTGAATGACGGAGATGAAATTAAAATAGGAAATACAACTTTGCTTTTCAAAAAAGCTTTTAAATAATTACTGCTTTGAAAAACTCTATTATATACTTCTGGATAGTATTTTTAAGCTTTTTAAATTTAGAAGCTCAAGTTAAAGTAACCAGTGAAGTTGAATTAATAAATTATCCATCAATAAGTTTTGATATTTCTAATAGAAACCCAAACTTTAAGACGGAAAATAATTATGATTTTTTTAAAATTAATGGCTCAAACGAAGTCCTCATAGACTCTGTTTTGATGACGCAAGTGAAAGATAGTGTTAACTATTCAAAAAAAAATAAATGTGTTTTAATCTTAGTGGAGTCCATCAATAATGATGAAAGAATAGAACAGGTTAATACTTTTTTTAGAGCGCTAGAAAATTCTATAGATGATTTTGTGAATACTGGAGATAAAATTCAACTCGCTACATTTCATCTAAAACAAAATAATACACGAGTACTTGTTCCCTTGCATACTAATTTTACAGATGACATTAAGGTCCTTAAAAATGCTATTCGTGATTATGATGCCTCGACAAACAGAGAAACAAAACCAGTATCTGAAATACCTGGTGCAATTTTAGAAGGAATCGATTTGTTAATTGAAGTACCGGAAAAAATTAATAAATCAATTTTGCTATTATCTGAAGAGCTAACTAACAAATACTCAACAGAAAAAACGTTTGTAAATGTTATAAAAAGAGCCAAAGAAAAAAACATTGTAATTAATACTATTAAGTATAATCGATCCGATTATCGTCAACATTCACATCCAATTTTAGCGGCTGAAACTTATGGAGAGTCCAAAGTACTTGAGTTGAGTCGGGGTAATTTAAAAAAAACCAATCGAAAAAAACAATATCAAGCAGAAACTCAAATAAACTCAATCTTAAATAATGTTGTTAAACGTTCTAAGGGGACGCTTGCTAAAGCAACACTATTTCTTGACAATGTTTATGGAGATGGTAGCGAACAACAAATTTTAGTAAAAGAAATAAATTCTCCTCATAGTCATAAATTTATTTATAATGCCCCTGGAAATTGGTATTTTGGGCAGTTTGAAAAAAATCTATTTCCAACAATTTTAATAAGTGCGTTACTAATAGTTTTAATGATTCTAGTTTTTAGAAAAATTAAAACAAAACAACAAGCTAATAGATTAAAATCCTTGAACGAAGCGGCAGAACAGAAGAAAAATAATTTAAAACAACAAGCTGAAATTTTAAGTCAGAAAAAAGAGATTGAATCTATAAAAAAACTTGAACAACAGCGTAAAGATGATTTAATTGCCGCGCAATTGCTGGAAGCAAAAAACAGTAAGGAAGCTAAATTAGTTCAAGAAATGAAAGCTTTAGGAAATTTTCCAATTTTAAAATTTTCGGACTCCAAAAACAGTGATTCATTTGAAATTAATAAACCCATCATGAGTTTTGGTAGAGATAAAAAATCTAATGATGTTCATATTTCAAATTTGAATATGTCCAGGACACACTTCAGTATTACATTTAAAGCATCCAACTATATGATTGTTGACAATAACAGTACTAATGGAATGATTATCAATGGATATAAACTTAAAAGCAGTCCTCTAAAGCATGGAGATATTATTGAAATTGCAGACGCTACATTTACATTTTACCTATAAAATTAACAAATGAAATTAAATTATTTTTCAAAGACAGTCGTAGGCCTAGTTCGCAAAGCTAATGAAGATTGTATTGGTCATATTACGACACCAAATAAATCCAATATCAACCTTCGTATTGTATGCGATGGAATGGGAGGTCATATTGGGGGTGCAAAAGCCTCAAATATTGCGGTGAACTCCATAAGTGAGTATTTTTCTAATTCGCCTAACCCAGTGCCTCAAGTAGCCCTAAGCGAAGCTATTAGTTTTGCGAATTTGCAAATTTTTGGTTTTGCACAAGCGAAGCCAGAATTTAAAGGGATGGGCACAACCTGTACTGTATTATTAGAGAGTGAAGGATTAATTTACATTGCCCATGTAGGTGATAGTAGGATTTACATTCACACAGATAAAAAACTATACAGGATAACAAAAGACCACTCTTATGTTCAAGGTTTGGTTGATAAAGGAGAAATTACGGATCTACAAATGGAAACTCACCCCAAAAAAAACCAACTGACACGGGCGCTTGGAATTGCGGAAGAAGTTGAAGTTGAAGTTGCTTCAAAGCCCATTTTAGCCAAATCTGGTGACTCCTTTTTATTGTGTTCTGATGGTTTAAACGGTCTTATAAATGACCGAATGATCAACTCTGTTATTAACACTAATAACACACTTGAAACAAAATGTAATAATCTTATAACAATGGCGGAAGCCGCTGGAGGGCATGACAATATTTCTGTTGACCTGATTGAAGTTCTTGAAAGTAAACACATCAATACACAGTTTATAAATAAAAATAATGAGGATTTAATCGATACAAAAACACAACAAATTACAATTGATCCCCAAAGTCAGAAAAAAAACCCTCTTGGCTTTTTAAAACATAAAGTGACTGCTCCATTAATTGTTGTATCAATATTATTTGTAACATATTTTGGATATCAGAAATTTCAGATTTCGGATGGGCATCAAGAAGATTCGGAACATGTTGAAACAAAAAAAGATACGGGGGACAGTTCAACTACTACAGGAACAGACACTATAAAAGTTGTTGTTGAAAAAGGATGGGGGACAAAGAGACTTAACACTGAATTTGAAACTAAAGTTAATGAAAAAGTAGGAGCCGATAACTACTGTAAGGATTGTCCTGTCTTTTATAAAAAGGGAAGTAATAACCCAATTTCTATTCATGAATACCGAAATAATGTCAAAAATTTAGGTTTAGGAGATTTCTTAATGGTAACCATAACCGATGGCATAGTTGATATGCCCGAGATAAACAAGAATGGGAAAATAGAAGAAAAGGAACCTATCAATCAATTTTCTGAAGAAACTAAAAAAGAAAATGAACGATTAGAAAATGAACGATTAGAAAATGAACGATTAGAGAACGAGAAACGAAAAGCTGAAAAGGCGGAATTAGAAGTTGAAAGTTCCAAAGTTGACAGCTTAAAGAATAAAAATAATAAGACCCAAATTGGAATAAGCATTTCTGTTGGATCAAAAGACAAATCCGTAGATACTACTGAAATAAAGAAAAAGAAAAAGAAAAAGAAGAAGGAATCAGAAAAGGTGAATACAACCAAAGTTGATTCGCTAAACAAAAAATAAAAATTTATGTTTCCAGACTTAGGAACAAAATACATACACATAAAAGAAATTGGAAATGGTGGCACTGGAGTTGTAAACCTAGCTGTGGACACCCATACCGGATTTCAGGTTGCTGTAAAATCTTTGTTTAAGAGTCATTTTGAAAACAATCCAGCCATGCTGAAGCGTTTTAGAATTGAAGCAAATATTTATTTAATGTTATCGCATCCAAACATTGTAAAATTAAAGGATTTAATTTTAAAGGATGGAGCTCATTTGGTCATGGATTATGTAGAAGGTATGACTTTAGAAGAATACATAAGAACGGTTACAGGCCCGATCCCTTCTGAAGTGGCCATAGCAATCATAAAAGAAATTGCTGCAGCTATTGGATATGCACATCAAAAACAAATTCCAATTCCTGGCTATAATGGCGTATTACATTTGGATATCAAACCGAGTAATATTCTTATAAGTAATTCGGGGAAAATTAAGGTTATTGACTACGGAATTTCTCAAGGTAGTAAAGAGGACCGTATGGATCAGATCGTAGGCAGTTTAATGTATATGGCACCAGAACAACTTCAGTTAGATTCAACTTTAGACCACCGAACAGATATATATGCTCTTGGAGTCCTATTGCATCAAATGTTAACGGGAACAACGCCCTATTCATCAAAAGACAGTAAAGATGAAATCATTCGAAAAATTCAAAATGAACCTTTAGAACGGCTGATCACTATTTATCCTCATGTAGACAACCGATTGCAAAAAATTATTGATACCGCTACATCAAAAAACTCCGATAAAAGATTTAAAAATTGTGAAGCATTTATTAATAGCCTAGAAGAAATAGACCATGCAACAAATTAAGATAGGTAAAGCACCAACAAATGATATTGTCATCAATGACAAAACAGTATCAAGAGAGCATTTAGTTGTATTTATTGATGACGATAAAAATGTATTTATCACAGATTTAGGTTCTACTAATGGCACCTATGTAAACGGTGTTCGAATCGAAGAATCTGTAAAACTAGAAACTTTAGATGTTTTGAGAGTCGGAAATTCGCTAGTCGAGTGGCCTCAATTTTTGGTGTCGAGTGACAATCTTGACAAGGTTTATGAAACTCTAAAAGACCCCGCCCCTATTTACATAGAAAAGCCTGTTTTAAAATCTAAAGCAACAAATTTAAACCCAATTTATAAGTATTCTTTAATTTTTATGGTACTTATTGTTGTAGTTATTATCATTATGTCTTTCGCTCAGCGAAACACTAATTACAACGATGAGGTTGTTATGGCTGAAAGGACAGATACCGAAATACCAATCAAGCGAAAACAACAAAAAAAACAACGCACATCCGTAACTTATGACTTCTCATGCCTATCTTCTAATGGAGATATTGGAAGTAATGATGCGATTTACAACTTTGGAGAAATAACAAGAGAAGTTCAGAGTTCGTTTTTTGATACTATTGATATTTCTGTTGATGATGAACAAGATGCGGGTCGACAGGTATTAAAGGCTTACAAAAAGAAATATCGGTTTATTGAAAGTGGTGCAGAGTTTCAAAATTTAAAATCCATATCAAGAAACTTAATAAGTCGTTTGGCCAAACCGAGAGGTTTTAATTATAAAATATATTTTATTGACGATCCAATGTTAAATGCTATGACTGCTGGAGGTCACATTTTTTTCTTTAAAGGAATGTATGATTTTTGCAATACAAATTCTGAAATAGCAGCGATCATTTCGCATGAAATAGCTCACAATGAATTAGGCCACTTAACCTTAGATATGAAAAAACAAAAAGCAGCTAGCGAATGGGGGATTTTAGGAGAAATTGTTTTGGGAATTGAAAACGTAACCTCTCAAAGCTTCAATCAAAAACAAGAAAGTGAAGCAGATTTATTTGGGATGGACTTGGTTTACCCTACAAGTTTTAGAAACTGTGATGCTATAACTTTATGGAAACGAATGAGTCAAAATGAAAATGAATTTGATATCCTTGATAACTTTTTTCGATCTCACCCCTACTCTAAAAACAGATCAAAATGTATCAGAAACCACTTAACTTCAAACTATAATAAAAACTGTAATTAATATGAAGTTATTGTTAAAGTATTTTTTAATTAGTTCTGTATTATTGAGCATTACAGCCTGTGCATCAATTAAGGATCCTAAATTAGTATCTTTAGATCATGTGGTTATGGAATCAAATGGCGATTCTTATGCGGTTGTTACAGATCTAAAACTTTACAACCCAAATAGATTTGCGTTAAGTTCAAAGGATGTGAAACTAGAGCTATTTATCGATAGTTTATTTATTGGGAAAATTCTATTATTGAACGAATTTTATATTAAAAAACGAGATACTTTAAACCTAAAAACAAAGCTTACACTTGACCCTCAACTATTGGATCAAGCTGTCAGTTTAAATGACACACTCAACTTACGCGTAAAAGGATCTGCTAAAGTTCCGGTTCTCCCTGTCAATTATAAGTTTAATATTGAACATCAATTAATGTTATCTGATTTAATAGAGCCTCTTTTAAAAAATAATTTAAAAGAATCTGATGTCAATTTTAAGTCCGTAAAAATCAAAAATATTAGACTTTCAACTGTTGACATTATATCAGCGTTAACGTTTAAAAATAATTTCAACTTTGACTATCGTATTAAAAAATTAGATATTGAAATTTTTGACTCTAACCTATATACGAACTTAATTGGAAAATCAAGCTTAGCGAACCCCATACAAGTAGTCCGAAAAAGTGAAATTGATATTGAATCTGGCATCACATTAAACACAGCTAAACTAGGACGATCAATTTTAAAAAACCTGTTTAAAAAAACACATTCTTTATTCATTAGAGCAAATGCCGTAATCGTTTTTAATCAGATTCAAGTACCACTGACTATTTTAAAAGAAGTAGATTATAATCCTATTAGCCAAGAAATTAATATAAAATAATGCGTACAGGTTTAAAGCTATGTCTATATCAAAACAATTCGTTATTTAAAAAAATAGCTTTTTCTAACGATCAAAAATATGTTGTAGTTATTGGTACAGGAAATCAAGCCTCCATAAAATTAAATAACAAATTAATTTCTAGTAATCATGCCCAACTTGTTTACGACTCTAAAAACCAACTTCATTTACAAGATCTAGACAGCACAAATGGGACTTTTTTAAATGGAACAAAAATAGCACCTTCAAAAACCTATATAATAAATCCTAAAGATACCATCCAATTGGCAGCTGCTGATGGTGTTTTAATTGTTGTTGAAGCCTTGTCAAATACTGCTTTTAAGGAAGCTAAAGTTAATATTTTAGATCAACTAAAAAACAAGTCTAAGGTTGTGATTGGAAGAACTGATGAATGTGATGTTGTTTTGAATAACGGCTCTGTGAGCAGGCAGCATGCAGAAATCCAAAAGCGATCCGATGGGACCTATTCCATAAAAGATTTAAACTCAACAAATGGCACCTTTGTAAATGGCCGTAAGATTAAGAGCTCACAAACAATCATAGATTCTGATAAAATATTCATTGGGAAACTACAATTATCTTTGGGAGGAGCTACAAAAGATTTATCTGAAGAACTCGCTATTTGTGTGAAAGGCATAGAAAAAGAGTTTATAAATAGTGGCAAGAAAATTAAAGTGTTGAGTAAAATGGATTTAGCGATCCCTTCCAAATCCTTGTTAGCTATCATGGGACCTTCAGGATGTGGGAAAACAACTCTCATGAACACTCTTAATGGGGTCTCACCTGCCACAAATGGGAAAGTTTATTTATTTGGACAAGAATTAATTTCAAATTATGAATACTTAAAAACTCAAATAGGCTATGTGCCTCAAGATGACACAATACATCGTCAATTAACAGTTAAGCAATCTCTTTATTACACAGCAAAATTAAGATTAGACAATTTTACAGAACATGAGATTGACACTAAGATTGATGAAATCCTAGAACAATTAGGAGTCTTACACGTAAAAAATAATCTAATTTCAAAAATAAGCGGAGGACAACGCAAACGCGTCTGTATTGCGTTAGAACTACTATCTGAACCTTTAATTCTGTTTCTTGACGAACCAACATCTCCTCTCGACCCACAAACCATTGAGGATTTTTTAAACATCTTAAAAGACTTATCTAATAGAGGCACTACAGTGGTAATGGTAACTCATAAGCCTGAAGACTTAGAGTACATGGATGAAGTTATATTTTTAGCTAAAGGAGGGTTTCCTGCATATTTTGGAGATTCCAAAAGCTATAAAAACTATTTTGGGGTAAAAACTGCGGTTTCTGTGTTCTCATTATTATCCGATCCCTATTGGAAAGAAAAATATAAAAACCCAAGACCAGTTAGTAAAATACCTGAAGCTGAAAACTCACAATCTAAATCACTAAATAAATCCTTTTTTGAACAATACATATGGCTCAGTAGACGCTATTTTAAAATTAAGACCAACGACAAGGTTAATTCTATTGTAATGCTTCTACAAGCTCCAATTATTGCCATGCTTATTTGTCTTATTTTTGATAACATTACTCCTGCTGTACCATTTATCACTGCATTGTCAGCTATTTGGTTTGGAACAAATAATGCTGCTAGAGAAATTGTAAGTGAACTTTCTATTTTTAAAAGAGAGCGGATGTTTAATATGGACATCACTCCCTATGTATTGTCCAAAATATCTGTTTTAGCCTTTTTCTCTATCATACAATCGGCCATTTTTATTGGAATTTTATATATAAACTACAATTCAGGAGACGATATTCTAAAGTACAACACCCCTTTGATCGCCTTTATTTGGATGTGTTTTCTTTCAATAGCAGCTACATTTTTAGGACTTTTATTATCTGCCAGTCTAGCCACAGCCGAAAAGGTAATGACCATTGTTCCGATCGTGCTTATTCCGCAGATAATGCTAGCAGGATTGGTCGCAAAAATAAGTACTCTCCCAGTAGAAATTATTAGCTACTTAACATTTACACGTTGGGGCACAGAAGGTTTTAATGCAATTCAAGAAGAAGTGGTGATTTCTAAACCTAATGAAGTGTTAGTAGAAACTACTGTAGTTATGGATGCCATCGAAGAATTAAAAGGTAAGTTTTATGAAGATTACAAAGATTGGTTTGGTGAATGGGCTGGAACACTAAAGCTCGATACACTGGCAATTTTAATCTTAATGGGAGTAATGACTTATTTTATTTTTAAACAACTTAAGAAAAAGGTTGAAGTACTTTAAAATGTAAAAAAAATATGGAAGGATTAGAAAGATATAAAAAAATTAAAGACCTCGGAGAAGGCGCTCAAGGAAATGTAATTCTTGCATGGGACACTTTACTTGAACGTAATGTTGCCATTAAATCCTTACACATGTCTTTAACGAGTGATACGCTTCATGTAAAGCGGTTTAAAGAAGAGGCTAAAACGCTAGCAAGTCTAGGACACCCTTCTATTGTAGGCGTCTATGAATATATCGCAAATAGTTCTGGATGTCATTTAATGATGGAATACTTTGAGGGCCATCCACTCGATCTTTATATTAGAAACGTGACTGGTCCAATTCCCGAAGAAAGAACAATTGATATTTTTATCAAGGTTTTGGAGGCAATGAGTCATATTCACAAGAAAAAAATTATTCATAGAGATATCAAACCCTCTAATATCATGATAAATGATAAATCCGAAATTCGATTGTTAGATTTTGGGATTGCAAAAAATACGGAAAACGATCCCACGTTAACAAAAATAGGAGGCTCAGCGGGTTACACTCCTATGTATATGAGTCCAGAGCATTGTAACGGGGAGCCAATCACAAAATATTCAGACATTTATAGCTTGGGAATTACACTATGGCAAATGTTGACCGGAAAAGCCCCTTACGAAGGATTTACACAAGGACAAATTTATTCAAAAGTGGCTAACGAACCGCTTCCATCAATTCAATCGGTGTACCCCAAAGTAAGCCTAAAAATGAATGCTATTGTTCAGAAAGCAACGCAAAAAGACCCAAAAAAACGCTATACAACTTGTGATGCATTTAAAAAAGAGTTGGTACAACTCAAAAAACATATTAAAGATATTCAAACAGATTTTATTTTTAATCTAAGGGTTCATATAGCTAATGGGATTGATGCTACAATTTATATAGATGATGAGCAGCATTATGGGACTGAATTTAGCAAATCGTTTGATGTATCTAAAAATGCTCCTATTACTATAAAAATAGAGAAACCTGGATATAAAAAAATTGAGCAACAACTTTTTCTTAAGAAAAATGAAGTGATGAGTTTTAATATTGAAAAGCAAACGGATTCCTTTGCTTCTCTGTTATTAAAATTAAAAAACAATACTGCCCCCTATTTAAAAAATATTCCACCTAATTTAAGTAAACTTCTTGTATATCTTAAGCTGACTAGTTTATGGGCTTTTGAATCGTTACAATTAAAGTTTAAAAAAAATAATTCTAAGGCACTTGAATTAAACACTATTGAAACCAAAAAAGCGATTGCTGAAACTGTTAATACGATTAAACCACACAAAAAAGAATATGCTTCTTATTTAGTACTATTGAGTTTGATATTTGTAGCAATCTTTAGTTTTAGTACTGAAAAAGAAGCGCTTATAACAGATGAACCCCCCAAAGAAACACCTGTCTTTATTCCTACAGTTAATTTTGAAACTCTGAAAACAGAAATACCTGAATCACTAACCGTTGTAAAAATTCCCGTTGTACTTTCCGAAACAACCGATTCAATTGTCAAAATTCCATTAAAGTTTTCTGGAACAGCTACTAAAGATGATTATACAATCCTGACAGAGACGCTGATACTACAAGCCCATCAAAAAAAAGGGTTTATTGAATTGGATATTATAAACGATAAAATAAAGGAACAGGACGAAACGATCCTAATTGAATTACAAAATCCAATAAATGCCACCCTAGGGGAACAATTTAATTATAGTTATACGATAATTAATGAGGACTCTAAGATAATTATTCCAAAAAAAACACCTAAAAAAAAATACCCAGCTAGAGGTGAAAAATTTAAAGAAATGTGTTATGGAGTTGACCTATATCAATATTACCATGATGGAAAAGGAGGGAGTTTTAGAGGGGCTATAATTAGAAAAAACTCAACAAGTTGTGGATATAAAGCACCGCTGCCTACTGTCCAAAAAAATTATTACCAAAATATTATAGCTAGAGAGCCTCATGATCGAAGAACCAGCCCCAATAGTGATGGTTATTTTATCACCATTCAAGATAATGGCAAGAGGAAATCTTTAATTAAGGTTTGGAAAATAACTTCACAATTTAAGGTTAATGAATATGAAATTATTGGAAAAATAGACAATATACACTATTCGAATTATAAATTTTACACTAATAAATCAAAACCAATAGACCATCATATAATCAATATTTTAGATAAAAATAAATCCTACCTAGGGAGCACAAAGGTTTGGGAAAGAAAGTTTGATTTTCAAAAGAAAGGGCCTTCAGAAGAAAATAAAATTATTTCTAATTAAATACTGAAGGAAAAATTATGATTATGCGAAATATTATTTTTAAACTTATAGTCGTTCTGTGTTTCCTATGTTTTTCCGTAAAAGGAAGTTCTCAGGTATTCAGTGCTATAGACACTCATTTAGCATCCCTCCCAACTCAAAATTATAGCAGTATTGAACAACTTCATAACCAAATTGTGAAACCCCGCTACAACGAGGAACAAAAAGTATATGCGATTGCAAAGTATATAACCAACACTATAGCATATGGAAAACGGGCAAGAAAGCCACTAAACACTGTTAATTCAAGAGAAGGGGTTTGCCAAGACTATGCCGAACTATTTATTGCACTATGTGAGCTTTCTAATATTGAAAACAATTATGTGACTGGAGATGGTAAAACGAGTGCACAAGATATTGGATTTTACAGTTCTAACCACGCTTGGAATGTTGTTAAAGTAAATGGGCGCTATCAAATATACGATTTGACTTGGGCAGCAGGGGCTTATAATAATGAGACAAACTCCTTTCATAAAAATTTCAACGCACAATACTTCAACGCAAATCCTGAAGATTTCATTTCTAATCATTTTCCAGACAATTCAAAATGGCAATTACTAGACATTCCGCTCTCTAAAAATGACTATATTAACAGCCCTACGTTCAGTCCAGAATTTAAGAATTTATCTTTAACGAATGGAATTGTAAGAAGTAATAATTTGGAAATAACGTTTGAATCAGACTCCGACTTTGAACGTTGCACCTTATTTAAATGGAAACTTAATGAATATGGCTCGGCTAATGGCGAAGATATTCCATTAACTAAACAAGGTCAAACTTACAAATTAAAGCTAATAGAAGATACTCCTGGGGCCTACAGGTATGACATAGTGTTTTGGCCTTCAAAAAAAGAAGAGATACAAACAACAAATGAGGACGGCTCTGTTTCTTTCACTTCTACATCTTCTACCTCCCTAGAGTTTAAACTCATAACTCCAAATTACAAAATACCACGACCAAAAACATATGACAAAAAAGATCCCTGGGGCCTTATAGAGTCCTATCACTATATATTCCATCAATTGGATACCGCATTTTTCAATGAATTAAACCCATCTAGTAGGATAAACTCCATAAATAATCTTAAAAATGCACGTTCTCTTCACAACAGTCTTAAAAATTGGATTGGAGATTACAAGCGATACTATACCAATTTGAGAAATGGGGATATTTCATATAAAATAAATAATTTCAATGTGATTTTGAGTAATCAGCCACATGGATATGAATTCAAAGAAATCAAAAGACGTTTAGTTAAAAAAGGGAGCTATGGGTATGCT
>Ga0233438_10003779_pt1 | contig 13741 bp, 20 predicted proteins | sample SI_123_September_FD_182720 | JGI IMG/M metagenome (GOLD analysis project Ga0233438, IMG submission 182720) | Seawater microbial communities from Saanich Inlet, British Columbia, Canada - SI_123_September2016_10_MG | ecosystem: Environmental > Aquatic > Marine > Inlet | place: Canada: British...
ACAGGAACGGGAACAGAACGTGCTGATGTTGTTGTTGATTTGGACGGTAGATATAAATTAATCACTTCTCAAGATGTAACAATTGATGCTCTGGAATGGAATGCTTCCAGTGGTAATTTGTATGCATCTAGAAACGATGGTACAAACACAAGCAATGAAAACTTAGATGGTAGATACTATAGGAATGTAACATTTAGTGGTACTACATTTACCTTTACTAAAACTAGTACAGACAAAACTACTATTCAAATACCAGAAGTTAGAGTTGATATTCCTAACTCCAGTAGGATGTTGTTCTACAATTCATCAGCACCAGCTGGTTGGGTGAAAGAAACTAACTCTACCAACTTTAATAATCGTGCATTGAGAGTTGTTACTGGTTCTGTGACAAGAGGAGGAACTGTAGCTTTCAGTTCCGTATTCGCTTCGAGTGTTAGTTCAGGGGGATCTGTTACTGCAGGAAACCTGGATGTTACTGGATCTCCACAAAGTTCTTTTGGATCTGGATTTGGAATCAATAGAGGTAATCTTAGTGTTGGTGGTTCTCCTACTGGAGGTTTTTCTTCAGGATTTTCAATTAACAGAGGTAATCTAGGCACGGGAGGATCTTCACTATCTGTTAACCAACTAGCATCACATAGACATAGTTATAATTATATTAGTGATTCGCAAGGCAGCGAAGAATTTGGTGAAAGGGATAATGATGGTAGAAATGAAAATGCTCAAACTGGATATCAGGGAAATGGAACTAACCATGCACACAATGTAAATGGTAATCCACAGTATAGTGGTAACGTTAGTGTTGGTAGAGGCAATCTAAGTATTAGTGGTAGTCCTGGATATAGTGGTGGTGTTACTACAAATAAAGGTACTCTAGATATTTCTGGTAATCCAACATTTACTGCTGGTTCAATTAATATGGACATTAAGTATGTTGATGTTATAATCTGTTCACGTAATGATTCTATCTGATGAAATTAGAAGTTGGTGATTTTTGTCCTCTTGTAGGGGGACCATGTAAAAAGTTTGAGTGTAAGTGGTTTGTTCAATTACGAGGAACAAATCCACAAACAGGTGAAGAGGTAGATGAGTGGGATTGCACAGTAGCAATGCTACCCATGTTAATTCTTGAAGCGTCACAGCAAGCACGACAAGCTGGTGCTGCTGTTGAAGATTTTAGAAACATAAGCAAAGAACAAAATGAAAGTCTTCATGAAAACTTGTTAGAAGCACAAAAAATTGTCCCTGCTATTATCAGTGCAGCAATAAATAACAAAGGAATGTTGGGTGGATCATGAAATTCTCTATTATTTTTGGCGCTTTTTCTAACGAAGGAAATATCTGTTGCAATGGGATATCGATAGGAGAACTGGATCTTACTTCTGTAGAAGGTATTAACCCAAACACCTGGGCGTATCAATATGATGATGAAAATCTACCCAACTACAATGGTATTGAATACTATCCTCACCTTGATCCCGAAGCACTGGGGTTTCCAACTCAACTGACTGCTGAACAAGCTCGTCAATGGTATGACTGGGCAAGAACTAAATGTGAGGCTGCTGTAGCACAAGATGAAGCAGCAAGACAGTACGCTCAATATAAGATAGACTATAATAGATATCGTCAATGGGAAGGGTGGGACATTACTAGTCTGCCTAGAGAAAAAAGAGATGAACTTCTCCACTTGAGTGATTGTTATTCTCTTCTCCCAAATCTTGATGCTACTGGATGGGAAGCGTGGAGAGTATGGTTGAGAAATTTACCAGCAACTACTGCGACACCAATGGACATAACAGAATGGAAAGAACCACCAGCAAATGCAACAGAATTTCTCAAGTTAAAATTAAGGTATTTAAAGAAGCAAATTGACTGGGCAATTTCAAAGAGAGATTCTTACGTTGATTATGTGCCACCTGCTGAAGACTAAATATCTTTGATGCAGATATAAACAAATAATGTCTAGAATAAGAGTAGATGAACTTATTGACTGGGGAAATTCTGGACCTACTCTTGCTGTAGAAGGTCTAAGAATACCCGCCAATAAGAATCTATATGTTGATGGATCAATTGTTGCTGGTGGCGACACTGGATTACCAGATCAAGTTCTGAGAAGAACTACGACTGGTGTTACGTGGTCCAACGTACCTCTACAAGATACGAACACAACATATGCTTTGTCTGTTCTTGATAGCTCTATAAATCCAGTAACTGATAAGATCATCCGTTTATCTGCAGGAGGATCTGGATCTGGTAATGATGATATTGTTCTTGTAGCAGGAACAAACGTTTCTTTAACTAGAAGTAATGATAGAATCGTTATCGATTCTTCCTACGTAGACACCAATACTATTACTCGTGTTGGTGCGAATGGTTCGGGATACTCTGATGGAAACATCAACTTTGTTGGAACAGGATCTGCAACTGTTGTGCAGTCTGGTAGAACAATTTCTATCAACGTAACTGACAACGATACGACTTACACTGGTGCTGGTGGAGTCAACATTAACAGTAACAATGAGATTAGAATTGGACAACCAATTGGGGTTACAGACGCTGTAACTTTTGATTCTATTACTGTTACTGGAAACTTAGTTGTTCAGGGAACGACTACATCTAATAACGTTGTTAATGTTTCTAGTGTTAACAAACAAATCATTCTAAATGATGTTCTGATCCCAACAGATACGGTGGCTACTAGTGGTGGTATTGTTCTCAAAGGAGACACCGACCATGAGATTCTATGGAGCAATCCTAATGATGCTTGGGAGACCACAGAGAACTGGAACCTAGACTTAGGGAAAGAATATAGAATTAATAATAGTAAAGTCATTGACTCTACATCACTTGGTTCATCTGTTGTTGACTCTAACCTAACATCAGTTGGTATTATCACAAGTGGTATTTGGAGAGGAAGTGCAGTAGAAATTGCACACGGCGGTACTGGAGCAACTACTGCTAATAATGCACTGAATAATCTGCTACCTGCTCAAGCAGGAAACGCAAACAAGTATTTAAGAACTGACGGTCAGAATACAAACTGGACAGAGATTCCTCCAACATATACAAACTGGACGATTGCTGATCAATTTGTTCAAACAGATGTTAACTCATCTGATATTGTTAGGTTCCTTGGGACAGGTTCTGCTAATGTAACTCTAGATAATACACTGAAGCGAGTTGTTATTGACGCTACGAATACAACTTATAATCTTTCAGTACAGAACAACGCAAACCTAACTAAAAAGAATATCCGACTAACAGACTCGGGATCAAACTTTGAAGAAATTGTTCTCGTAGCAGGAAATGGACTTGGTATTACAAATTCTGGAAATGAAATTACAATTTCATCTCTATCGACTTCTAACAGTAGTCCATCTTTCCAGAATGTAACTGTTAATGGAACAGTAGATGCAAATAGTTTTGATGGTGACGGTTCTAATCTGACTGATCTTACAGGAGCAGCAAATGGAACTTATGGTAGTTCTGTTGCTATTCCTATTATTGAAGTTGATACGACAGGAAGAATTACCACTATCTCTACAGTAGCAGTCCAGCAACCCGCTCCTGGCGGTGGTGGTGGAACAACAACACCAAGTGTTAATGCAGGTGGATCTGATGGAGATATTCAGTTCAATTCAAACCAAAGTTTTGCTGGTAATTCAAAACTCAAATTTGAAGTTAATAGTGGTGAACTCTCTATAGATGGATTCATAACAACAAACAATATTGCTAGTGACGCTGCAACAATTGAAGATTTATCTGTAAGTGGGTATCTTAGATTACCTAACAAAAATCAAAATGAGATTGATGTACTCACTGTTAACAATGGAGCACTTGTATTCAATACAACTGAATCACAGGTAGAACTTTATAGAAATGGTAATTGGGAAGTCATTGGTCTCGCTGGACTTTCTGACTTAACCGATACAAATATTGGATCTCCATCACAGGGACAGGTTCTGAGTTGGAACTCATCACAGCAGAGGTGGGTTCCTCAATCGATTACGCTAACAGGTGGTGGTGGTATTTCATATAATGATCTTTCAGTTCAGATTAACTCAGGAGCATGGCCATCCTCTCTTGCATATGATGAGAACGTAGGTAGATTTACTTTCACACCACCACTAATCACAGTCAATCAGCAACCAGCAGTAACAAATGGTACTGGATCTCTATCTATTACTGATGGAACACTAAATTATACTCCACCAGATCTTTCTGGATTCTTAATTGGTGGATCTACAAATATATCTGATTTGGATGATGTTTCATCTACATCACCACAAGGTGGACAAGCACTCATTTGGGATAATACTGGATCTACTTGGGCACCAGGAACTGTTTCAAATGCTCTTATACAACTATCTGATTTTCAGTATAGAGTAGATCCAAGTAATCCTGGACAATATCTACCACTGGATGATGATGATGTAATTACATATAATTCTTCTACACAGAAGTTTGAACCAACACCTGCTGCAGTTCCAGTTTCTTCTTTGAATGATCTGAGTGATGTTGCTATTGGTACACCACAAGATAATCAGTCTCTGGTTTATGATGGAACACAGCAGTTATGGGTTCCTGAAGATGTAACTATTGATCTATCATCTACTAATGCAGATCAACTTCAGGACATTGCTTATGGTTCTAACGGTCCTCAACCTGGTCAAGTTTTAGTTTGGAATTCAACCAACCAACAATGGGAACCAGGCAGTCTCGGTGGTGGAAGCAGCGGTGGTATTACTGCTCTTGCAGGTAGAACAACACACTCTACTACTAGCGTGAACCTTGCTCCTGGAACCTATGATGATAACCTCAATATCACAGCAGCAAAGTCTTATATGCTGATTTCAATTGGGGTTAATTGTGCTGCTTGGGTTCGTCTATATAGTAGTGATGCTGCTAGAACAGCAGATATAAATAGATCTGTTGGATCTGACCCTACACCTGGATCTGGAGTTATTGCTGAAGTTTTAACCTCTCAAGCAGCAACTCAGGTTCTTACGCCATTCACTCTTGGGGGAAATACCGAGTCTCCAGTAAGTAATGTGATTTATGTGACGGTTGAGAACATGGATACAGTAAATAATCAGCAAATTACAACTAACCTTACGCTACTAAAACTAGAGGACTGATATGACCGTTACAGTAACTACACATACTAAACAGATCGGATGGTCTCGTAGTGATGTTATCGATTTGATAGAAGAGGCAGCAACTACAGTAGGACAGAATAGTTCGATGACTGGATTGATTGCAGGAGTTGTAACTTGGTCTGGTGGTGGTAATACAACGGCAACTCAAAGAGATTTTTTAGATGCACAAGCAACTGGTGGTAGTGGATCTGGAGCAACATTTTGGGTTAAGTATGTAACCAGCAACAACAGTCAAAATATTGTTCAAGAATTAGTTATAGGACGCCCTGGAACAGGATATCAATCAGGAGATGTACTTACGATTCCTGCATCTCAACTGGGTGGAACATCAGTTGGTGCTGCAGATATTAGCGTAACAATTTACATAGCAACAGAAGCGATTGCAAGTCCAACAGCACAAACATATGCTGTTGGTTATGATAGTACGGATAATCTGACTGGTACTGATAGAAATGGTGCTGTTTCTATTGCTGCAGCTGCTACTGGTACGATTACAATTCAAGTGGGAGATACTCTAGAACTAGATCCTCTAGACACTACTGAAACTTTCATTGTGGCGAAGAATATGCCCAATGTATTTCCTAGACCAACAGGTGTTACGGAAGCAACAACCGCATATAATTATCATGCTATGGGTGCATACGCTGTATGTAATGTCCGTGGTCATGGAACATATAAGACTCGATCATATGGTACTTCAACTACTAATCCTGCAAACACAAAGAGGATTAGATGGACACCACAGCATGGACAGGAAGGAACATATCATATTAATACACCTACAGGATCTACTAACCTAGCAAATCATACGATCACCGTTACCGCACTTGGTGCATCATTTATAAATGCTAAGGTTTATGGTAGTTCTACTTCAGCTGTGTGGAAAGATAATCCACAGGGGGCTTTAAAGCCATACTGTGTTTGCAGAAATGTTATTGATCCAACTAAAAGATATGGAATTACTTATACGACATTCCAGTGTTACGATCAATACCGACTTATGGTTGGTAGGTATAGTGGATTTTTCCCTGGAGAAACTGAGTATGCACCTTCCTCAATTGCTAGAGGAAATAATTATGCGTTTACTATCGATCCAACTCTTGACGAATATTGGGATAAATATTGGAGAGTTTATGAACCAGGATGGAGAGGCGATGGTAAACTAGATTATGCTGCTAGTGCATATTGGTATAGCCATGCGTGGACTCCAGACGCTGATTTTGGACATAGGGTAGGTAATACATATATTGTGTATGCGGATAATAATGCTAATAATGCATTTAGTTTAGATTTAATTACGTATCAGTCTGGTATTGATCCTAACCTTGCTGTCTACGGATTCAGACAACCAAACTTGTCTTCTACTTCTATAGATGGAAATAACTTTAATGTTTTCTTCCTGCATGACTATACTGCTCCCACATTATGGGACTATGATTATCTTTACATGGCTGGAATGACCAGAATTGTTACATCTGGTGTTACTAATGTTAACATGGAGCATTACTTTACTGGGATGGCGGCGAGCGTGAATTCCTATACTAAAAGAAGTGCTGAAAGTGGGTTCTGTGCGCGTACAAACGCTAACACCAATGGCAGTACGCAACACTACGCTAATCACAGTACCGATTATCCCGTAAGAATTTCTGGACTCCATGATGCTGGAGTAAAGCGTTACTTTAGAGACGCGACTTTAGTTCCTAATGATGTGGATGGATTAAGTTCTCAAATCGATAGTGTTACTGATTACAATGCTATCTTAAAAGGTCTTCCATTATCTAGTGAAGCAGCACCAGTTCCATATTATATTCCAGATGATCTAGTAATTCTAGACTTTAGTATCACTACTCCTTCTGCTAATATCCAACCTGGAGACACAATTACTGTTAGTGCAACCGAAGTTTACACTGTAATTACTGGAACATACAGTCAGACTGGTGGAACTAAAGGTATTCTATTTTGTGGTAGAACAACCTGATGTCGGTTAGATTATTTACTGGTACTGGTCAACTTAGAACTACTCATATTATTCAAGGAGCAGATACAAAGCTCATTGAATATTGGAATCAAATTGGAAGTCTAACTGACTTTAATCTATCGTTTGGTGTTCGCACTGGTACTGATTTTGCTGGGTATACTGCAACTTTTGGGTCAGGTATTTTTCCTCATGGTCAAATTCAACCAATGTCTTATACGACAGTGGTTAGTGCTACAGCTCCAACAACAATTTATCGTATAGACCAACTAGGATCTTTTACATATCTTGATACTACTCCACCACCACAGTTTTCTATAACTGCATCGTTTGGTGGTGGTGATGTATCATATGGAACTCCATACTTAGGTTTGGTAAATGGATTTGACTTCAACGTCAATATATCTTTACCCGCTTCTGGTACTTTTCCACATGGTCCTTTTATAAATGGTAAACCACCAAACACATCTTATAGAATTTCACCAGGAAGAATTGACGCTACTTCTCAACCTAGGATATCGTATCTTGTTTACCCAAGAACGGATGTTGAGGTTGATGAACTCACCGAACCCTTAGGTTCTCCTACAATCACTTATGGTGGTTCAACTGTAGAACCTATTAAAGTAACAAGTGCGAGGTCATTCAGATCACCAAAGCGTCCTGTAAGTGGATTCTTATATCCACGAGGTGGTAAGTATCAGAGATCTAGGGTGCTAAATAGTTGAGCCTTATTCTCTACAAATGGCTGATACTAAACCAGCAGTAGAGAAGCAAGACGATGGTGATAAAAGTGAAGTTCTTGGTAATCTGGTGAAAGTCGTTGTACTTATTTGGTCTGCTTCTCTCCTCACATTTTCTTACGTTAGACTTCCTAACGGACAAAAGATTCTAGATTTTGACCCAACATTTATCGCATCCGTTTTTTCTGGCTCGTTAGCTGCGTTCGGATTGTCTCCTGCTAAATCAGGTGGTAACGGAAACGGCAAAGCAGTAGCTAAGAAAGAACCCGAAGTTGTTTCCGCTATTGAGCCAAAGAAAAATGCAAAAACTGATTAATATCCTAGCAGTCCTGTCGTTTCTAGGAACGGCAGGCATCATTGGTAGTGGATACTATCTGTACACACAGAAAGATCCCATCATTGAAGGTCTAAAAGAAAAAGTAACTAAGGCTGCTGTGGAGGGCGTTACTAATGCTCTACCAGGATTGTTAGGTTCTTCTATGCCTGAGTTACCAACAACAACAGGTCCTGCGCTACCCTTACAATGACCCAAGAAACCCTCAGTCAATTTGTTCGACCAGATCCTCCTAAGAAATCATCTGGATGGAAGATCGTTATCACCACTGCTGGTGCATTGTTTGCTATCTCTCACCTTGGTCTTCTGGGTTATCTAATTGATCAGAAAGAAGAGACACCGAGGGTTCCTCAAGTTCCCACTATTAATATTCCTAGAGGAGACTATTCATCCTATACTATCAAAGCAGGTAAGGATGGATATGAGATTGAGTATCGTGCAAATGATCCTGCTATCTTAGAATCACAAAGATCACTATCTTCAGATACTAATAAGAAAGGATTATTTGGAGGCGGTACTGAGTCTCGTCGTGAGTGGCGTGTTGATCAGTTTACAATGGACGGCACACGCAACCTGGGAGGTGCAACAGGTGAAGAGGGAAAGTCTGCAAAAGACATAGAGTGTATCGTGGCGGACGCTGGAGCACGGTCTCAAGGTGCAATGGCGGGTAGTGCTATCGCTGCTGGTGTCGCTGTTCCTGCCCTTGCTAGCGTCCCCTACGTGGGTTGGTTAGCAGGTGGATGGGCATTGCTGCTAGGACAGAAAGCAGGGTCATCACTTGGTTCTCAAGTTGGATCAGTGTTTAATGATTGCTGATGGATATACCTTTGATTACTGGAATGAATATTGATATTAATGATATTAGTATCAATGATATTCAAACATATAGATACACATCACCAGCAGTTCCTACAGCACCACCAGTAGTTGTAAACATTGGTGTGCCTGTAGTTAATATTCCAGGATGTGTTGAGGCGACTGAAACTAATAGTGCTAAAAATAATCAACTAAGAAAGGACGATCCTAATGGTGTGGTTACGTACTGCGATTCTGGTTATCCCAGTTTTAATCCTATTTCTTATGAACCAAACCAGATGATTTTGACTGGTCCTCCTGTTGTTGGTGGAACCAAGTCTCCTGACTCACCTGAAGTACCACCAGCACCAGAAGTAACTCCACCACCTATTGTTAGTGCTGTCGTGGAATGTCCGACACCAGCACAGGAAGCAAAGGAACCTGTTGGAACATACGTACAGGGGTATAGAAAGAAAGTTACTGAATACAAACTGGTTGGTAACGAATGTGTTCAGATTACAGAGGCAGTAGGTATACCTCAACAAATTATTGCTGGTCTTCCTAGTGGCGGACAAGTAGCATCCGTGGGTGGTATTGCCGTCATCGCTACTACATCAGCACTATTAGCAAAACCGCTGGCAGACCTACTATTAAAAGTAGTCAAACCAACGGTCAAGAAAGTTGTTAAAAAGATTGCTGCTATCAGGGGTAAGACAGTTCCTATTCTGTCCCTAAAGGAGCGCCGAGATCTTCAGCGCGAGAGGACAAAGGCGATTCGGGTGTTGAAGTCTGCCTTGAAACCGAAGGGATAGCATGAACGTGTGGATGCTTATGTCCTGGTGGATTGTTTACCATCACATCAGCACACACAGAATGGTATGGACTCTTAGGATGGAATTGAATTCCTTTTAACTTTAACTCACCACAATTCTTAAGACGAGCTATCTCAAAATCTAATCTTTTATTAGCAGTCAGTTGTTTCATCATTGCGATGTTAGAAGATGCTGCTTCCTTACAAAGATCTTGTAACTTTTTATCTGTGGGTGTGCTCCATGTCATAGAGAACCCTAGACCTACACTATAGTTATCCTTCTGTCCTGTCCTAGTTCTTTTGTAGAAACTTACATCACCAGGATTATCTAAGATACCATCTCCAGTATCATTCCCGTCAGAATCGAAGGCACCAAAGTTATCGGTAACATCATATACTGGGTCGTTATAATAATCTTCGTATGGTCTAGAAGCAGAGACACTTCCTGTTACATACGGTGTGAAATTGCGAGTGGGACCTTGACACTGGATTCCACCACCATATGTGTTAGTAATATATGGTCCTTGTAAAACCTGAATGGCTTGGTTGGTAACTGAGCCAGAGCTATTTGCGACGGGGTTTGCTGTTGCACTTACACCCCCCACAGTCTCCGCATTCACAGGGGCAGTTACACTTACAGATAGGGCAGATAGACATAATACTTTTATTGCGAGAAGATACTTGTTGTGTCTGTGAAACTTTCTACCTCGGTCACTCTTTGAATAATCGTCTGATTGCTTAAACCAGGGCCTCGATAAGTTTCTGTGAACTGAAACGCTGCTCCTGGTGTTGTTTGTGTGAACGATGGTTTGCTTGCTGCACCTGTCCATGATGAAGTCACTCCATTAATAGTTACATTCGTAGCACCTGTTCCTGGTGAGAGGTTTCCAGATGCTGTGATACCAGAACCAGTAGCAGAGTACTGATATCCAGTGTTATAGTCCATTGAATTTATTGTCTCAGTTATCTTCTGAGTGGTCTCCGTCCTGGAGGTCATTGATCCCTGGGTGAAGTTTGGGACCACAGGGACCGCCATTACTGGAGATCCCAATAGAAACATCACAATGAATAATTTTTTCATGATGTTTTCCTACTAATCGATAACAGTAATCTCAGACACAAATTGTCCTGTAGCTGTAGTACCAGCTCCACCAGCTGTTAGCGCCATAGTATGGGCGTTATTAATAGTGCCTGCTAGTGATCCAGCAGTACCAGCTGTGTAAGCAGTTACGTTAGAGAAGTTTGGAGTATCTCCTGTTGTTACTGCTGCAGTTGGGATGGCATCTTTCACAGTCATAGACTCGGTAAATGACCAATCTTGACCCGCTGTATGAACATCATATGTTCCAGCAGTTCCAAGGGTCCCCATGGTGGTAACAGAAATGTTAGAACCAGAGGCAGAGTAACTGTCTCCAATTCTCACAGAGGTAGATCTAGCAGCGTCAACAGTCAGTTGAACACTAGAAGAATGTTTTGATACAATTCCGCCTGCATTAACAGCAGTAGCGGTCATCAGTAGCATTGCGAGTGGTAATAATTTTTTCATATCACTCTGATTTGGATCTATATTTATTTAGGTAACTGCCAGTGTATTAACTGGCACACATGGTGCTTGACGAATCTTTACAATTGCTATATACTTATGTTGTAAAACGTTACAAACTAATGACCGTCACTACTAACGAGCAAGGACAACAAAACTTATTCGCTAAAGAACCTCAGATGTATGTCTCCAAGACCGACGCAGAGCGTTATGGTTATGAGTCCTATGCGGAGAGAGCAGAAAAATTGAATGGTCGCACTGCGATGATGGGTTTCGTAGCAGCCTTGCTTTCTTACGCAATTACTGGTAAACTGTTCTTTGGAATTGTCTAACTCTCTGAATGCATTTTACACAAGAGGATCTCTGGCAGCAGATTCACACTCTCGGTTGGGATGTCCGTAAGGACAATATTGTAATTGAGATTGGTGGTACAGTTGTCTCTGGTATCCACCAAGGTGAGGATTACAACAAAAAGTGGGCAACTCCATATGGAGTGCGTAAATATAATAAGGACGCCTTCATCGTTCTTAAAAATCTATCTAGAAACGACGACACCAAGTCTCAACCTATGGATAGAGAACACGTACCACATCATTTAAAAGATGACGAACCCAAACCAACTGTATGAAGACATGCAGAAACTGGATGACATGTATGAAGAACTTCTCTGGCATCCAGAAGACGAGTTACAATTCTCTCATGATGGAGAGAAAATTATTATCACCAACAAAACTTTGGAACTGAATGGAACCCTCTCTACTTGAAATCCTCACATACTATGTGATTGGCGGTGCTCTTATCATTGGACCACCTGCAATCTTCTTGATCATTGCTATGATGGGAGCAATCCAAAATACGAAAGGTCGTATGGTTGGATACAAAGACCACAAAACTTACGGTGATATCTCATTTTATGAGAACGCACCAACAGATCAAACTAAATTCTATCTTACACTAGGAGAAAACTCATGAACGAAAACGCAGAACGTATTAATGGATGGGCAGCAATGCTCGGCGTCATCGCAGCAATGGGTGCCTATGCATCTACAGGACAAATCATTCCAGGAGTATGGTAAATGTTAGTATTCGCATCGGGTCTGGTAATGCTTTTTGTTATTAACGCAGTCTTATCTGATATTGATGTAGACGACGACAATGATGGTCCTGGTGGGGGGATGATGATTCCTGCTACCAACCCTATCTAAATATGATTCGTTGAATGAAAAAACTTATGGAAAAGACTGCTCTTTGGAATAGAATGTGGGGAGATACTAAGTTTGTCCCTGCAGGATCAAGTACAGAATACGATTCTATTACTGGCGAAAGGATTGCAGAACTTGAACGCAGAGTTAAAGTCTTAGAAATGAGACTTAGCAAACTAACAAATATATAGTATAAAGGGTATAATATTATACCCTTTTTTAATGTTTACCAATAAAACATGGAAGATAGAATCTATCATATCTACGAGAAAGAAACTAACAAACCAGTCAAGGTTTGTGTGACGACTGACGAACTGGAACAAATGCTAGCAAAAAAAGAGGTTGACTTCTCCCAGTGGGAGGTCCAACCGTGTTATAATATCGCCAGTTCCGAAGAGCAGTCCTACTAGTTGAGTATAATCACTCATCTTTTAAGGGTTGACGGGAAACTGACCATCTGCTATACTAAATACATCGATTGGTTAAGAAACCAACACATTTCTTAACGGTTCGTAACACTCCTCAAACCAAGACCTATAGGGTGTATAAACACGTCTTTAATACCTCTGCCTAGGGCGCAGAGGAATAGTAAAACCATCATCTCCCTGATGATCTTACTTTTTTTCAATTCAATGGCTTCAACTCTTTCAAGGCAACAATCTGCCGCACCGTGGGAATCATTCTGCGAGTGGGTAACCTCCACCAACAACCGTTTGTATGTTGGTTGGTTTGGTGTACTGATGATCCCAACACTGCTAGCAGCAACCATCTGCTTCATTGTTGCTTTCGTAGCAGCACCTCCCGTCGATATCGACGGCATCCGTGAACCCGTAGCTGGTTCACTCATGTATGGTAACAACATCATCTCTGGTGCAGTTGTTCCTTCTTCAAACGCAATCGGTCTTCACTTCTACCCCATCTGGGAAGCAGCATCTTTGGATGAATGGCTTTACAATGGCGGTCCTTTCCAGCTCGTCGTCTTCCACTTCCTCATCGGCATCTACGCCTACATGGGTCGTGAGTGGGAACTTTCTTACCGTCTAGGTATGCGTCCATGGATCTGTGTAGCATACTCTGCACCAGTTGCAGCAGCATCCGCAGTCTTCCTCGTCTACCCATTCGGGCAAGGTTCATTCTCAGACGCGATGCCCTTGGGTATCTCTGGTACTTTCAACTACATGT
>Ga0233438_10003780_pt1 | contig 13735 bp, 15 predicted proteins | sample SI_123_September_FD_182720 | JGI IMG/M metagenome (GOLD analysis project Ga0233438, IMG submission 182720) | Seawater microbial communities from Saanich Inlet, British Columbia, Canada - SI_123_September2016_10_MG | ecosystem: Environmental > Aquatic > Marine > Inlet | place: Canada: British...
GTAAAAATGCCAATTATTAAATAAATGTAACCTGTAAATAAACTTATGCTTTTCATTTAAGCTTTGGCAAACTGGCCGCCTTCTCTATATCTCCATAACCACTTCTTCATTTCTTTTTCTACATCAGAGGGGTTAATATCTAAATCTTTTAAAGTTAAGTGATTATTTGAAACCACATTATCTGCCTCTGATAAAATTTCACATTGATCTTTGGTTAAAATTGGGGGGATAGGTAATAAATCAGTTATTGTGCTTTGTAGTTTTGCAATAGCCATTGGCATTTGAACAACTAATCTTTTTTTATTTATAGTTTTTAAAATTGAGTTAACCATATCTCCAAAACTTATAATTTTTGGTCCACCTATTTCATAAATTTTTCCTTCATTATCTTTTATTTCAATAGCTTGAATTATTGCATCGGCAACATCAGTTACTAAAATTGGTTGAAATTTATAATTAATACCAACGACTGGAATAATGGGAAGAACACTTAATTTTGAAAAAAGATTAGTAAAGTTATCTTCTGTTCCACAAACAACACTTGGTCTTATAATTACAGTATTCTTGAAATTGCTTAAAGCTCTAACTTCACCGAGGTGTTTAGATTTTTGATATAATGATTTTGAATTTTCATTAGCTCCAATTGCTGAAACATGAATGAACTTTTTTACATCAGATTCTGAGCAAATTTTAGCTACTGCTTCAGGTATGCTTGAGTGGATATTGTGAAATTTTTGTTTTCTTGTTTCATACAAAATACCAATTAAATTAATGACAATATCTGAATTTTTTATCGCTTCTTTTAATTCTGAAAAGTTGTTTGAATTCCAATTTAGTAGTTCTATTGATCCAGGAGTTGCTTGCGTTTTTAAATAGCCTTTTTCAAAGGATTTTCTTGAGGAAATAACACATCTAAAGTTTTTCTTGGTCAAATTTCGAACAAGATATCTGCCTATAAAACCTCCACCGCCTAAGATTGTGCAAATTTGATTTTTCATGGTATTTAGAACACTTATATATGAAAATAATTAAGTTAAAAGAGGACATAACTTCAGAAATAGCTAGTTCACTTAAAAACAGTATAGCAATAGATACTGAGGCGACGGGATTACAAATTCCTGAAAGGGACAAGCTCAGCTTAATACAAATTTGTGATGAAAAAGGCAATATTTTTGTAATTCAACCTAACAAAGATAATTATAAAGCCCCAAACTTAGTTTCTGTTTTAGAAAATGAAAAAATCACAAAAATTGGTCATTTTTTAAGATTTGATAAAAGTGCTTTAGAATTTTTTCTTAAGTGCAAAATAAAAAATATTTTTGATACAAAAATTGCATCTAAAATTGTTAGGACCTACACAGATAGCCATGGCTTAAAAAATCTTGTTCAAGAATTCTGCAACAAATCGCTAGATAAAAGACAAGGCAGTAGCGATTGGAACAAGGACATAAATGAATTGACAGATAAACAAATAGAGTATGCAGCAAATGACGTTGTTTACTTACATAAGATTAAAGGTGAATTAGAAAAAATGTTAATTCGAGAAAATAGAATTGATATTTTTAATAAATGCTTAAATTTTTTAGATACTAGAATAGCTCTAGATCAAAGTGGATTTAAATTTGATATTTTTGAACACTAATGAAAAAAAAAGATTATATCAATTTTGCAAATAAAGCTGCAAATATACAAATAGGAGAATTAAAAAAAATTAAAAAAGTATTTAATAACTCTTTTGTTCAAGCAATAGATCTTATTATGAATTGTCGAGGTAAAGTTATTTTTTCTGGTGTTGGAAAAAATTCTTTTATTTGTAAAAAAGCTGCAGCAACATTTTCAAGTGTAGGTATACCGAGTTTTTTTGTGGATCCAACTGGAGTTTCGCATGGTGATGCCGGGCAGATTGAAAGAAAAGACATTTTAATAGTTATTTCAAACTCAGGAAATACTAGTGAGCTAACTAATTTATTAAAATTTGCCAACCGGTTTAGAATTAAAGTTATAGGTATAGCTTCAAATTCTAAAAGCATGCTGCTTAAAGCAAGTGATATAAAAATACTTTATCCTAAATTAAAAGAAGCCGATCCTAATAATATCGTTCCCACTTCTTCAACTTCATTTGTAATGTTGTTGTGTGATTGTTTGGCTAACACGATTATGGAAAAAAGAAAGTTTACTAAGGAAAGATTTTTTTTATATCATAAAGGTGGTAACTTAGGAGCCTCACTGAGACTTGCTAAAGATATAATGGTTACAGGTAATAAAATGCCAATAATTGATCATAAAAAAAAATTTAAACAAGCGCTCCAAATCATGAGTCAAAAAAAGCTGGGTATTGTTGTAATAACAAAAAATAAGTTTATTAAAGGGCTTATAACTGATGGTGATTTGAGAAGAGTTTTAAATAGGCCTAAAGGAGAAAAAAATTTAGATAAAATTATTAGAAATTTTCCGTTAACAATTAATGAGAGCATGCCAGCGTCAAAAGCGTTAGCAATAATGAATGAAAAAAAAATTACTAGTTTGCTTGTTGTATCTGATAAGCAATACAAAAAAAAAAATAAAATTCTTAAAGGCATTATCCACATACATTTTCTTTTAAACGACGGCCCTAAATAATGGAAAGAAAAAAAAAACTAAGAATAATTCAAGGAGGTCTTATATTTGTATGTTTTATAATTTTTTTTCTAACGTATTTTCAAGATAATAGTCAAATAAAGAATAGAGAAGCAGTTTCGAAGAATTTGAAAAATAAGATAGAAAAAAATAATATTAAAGAAGATACAAATACTTTTTATAATATTCAATATTCAGGATTAGATATATCCGGAAATAGGTATATTATAAAGTCTAAAGAAGCTACAACACTTGAAACAAATAATGCATTAATTAATATGAAAGATGTTGAGGCGTATTTTTATTTTAAGGATAATACTGTCCTAACTGTATTTTCAGAAAAAGCTGAATATAATAATCAAACCCTTGATATTAAATTTTTTGAAAATATAAATGCAGATTATAAAAATAGTAAACTGTTTGCCCAAGAAGCAGAATATTCAAATTCAAAAAATTTCATAAGCATAACAAAGAATGTAAAGATAAATGATCCAGAGGGAAACTTGTATGCTGATAAACTTTTATTTGATATAAAGAACCAGAATTTAAATATAACATCTTTTAAAAACAGTAAAATAAATGCTAACATAAATTTAAATGAAAAAAGGTTTTAGAATTTTAAAATTTAAAAAAGACAAGCCTATATTTGAGGTAAAAGATATAAGCAAATCTTTTGACGGCAGACCAATATTAAAAAAACTTTCACTAAAAGTTTTTCCAGGTGAATGCGTAGGAATTCTAGGTCCTAATGGATGTGGTAAGACCACCTTATTTTCTATGTGTATTGGTGAGCAATCTCCTGAAAGTGGAAAAATATTTATAGATAATAAATCTATTGAAAAGATACCTATTCATCTACGTGCAAAAGAAGGCCTTGGTTATTTACCTCAACAAAGAAGTGTATTTAATATGTCTGTTTATGATAATATATTAGGCATAGCTCAAATTTTCATCAAAAGTGCAGAAAATCAAAAATCAATTACGGAAAAATTACTTGATGAGTTTAATCTCCAGCATCTGAGATCGCTTAATGCATCAGTTTTATCTGGAGGGGAGATTCGAAGATTAATGATGGCAAGGATCATGATAAATAAACCAAAAATTGTTTTATTAGATGAACCTTTGGCTGCTTTGGATCCTTTAGTTATACAAGATATTCAGAAATATATACTAAAAATCCAATCTAGTGGAACTGCAATTCTAGTTACAGATCACAACGTAAAGAATTTATTTGATATTACCGACCGAAGTTATGTTCTTGGAGAAAATACTATTATCGCTGAAGGTACTTCTAGAGAATTACTTAAGTCTACAAAAGCAAAAGAGCTTTATTTTGGAAATCAATTTTCTTAAACTTGATGTCATCTAGTAGTTTTAATTTATTACTCAAAAGCAAAATACCTAATTTTAAAAAAACAATAGAAGTAGATGCTGATAAATCATTATCAATAAGAAGTTTCATAATAGGATCAATATCCCAAGGGGTGTCAAAAGTTTTTAATGTTTTAGAATCTGATGACGTCAAATTCACAATATTAGCTTGCAAAAAACTAGGAATAAAAATTATTAGAATAAAACCTGGGGAGTATAAAATATTTGGAAAAGGGCTAGGTTCTTTTGCAATTAAAAAAAATTCTGAATTAAATTTTTCTAACTCTGGCACTGCAAGCAGACTTCTATTAGGTGCCTTAAGCACAACTCCAAATATATTTGTTAAGATAAAAGGTGATCACTCCTTAAACCGAAGAAATATGAAAAAGCTAATAGATTTATTGTCAAAGTTCGGCGCAACTTTCTTACCAAAAGGAAAGGATAGGTTTCCCTTAAGGATGATTTCTTCAAAAATGCCTGTAGGAATTGAGTATAAAGCAGGAATAAGTGCTCAATTAAAATCTGCTGCGATACTTGCTGGTTTAAATTGTTATGGTATCACAAAAATCGAAGAACAAATAAGTTCACGAAATCATACAGAAAATATTTTATGTAAAAATAAACAAGCAATACAAATTCAAAAAAAGAATAAGAAATTAATAACTGTGTTTGGTAAAAAATACTTGAGGCCAATTAATCTTAAAATTGGGGGAGACCCAAGCGGTGCTGCTTTTTTTACTGCATTGACTTTATTAAATAATAAATCCTATTTAAAAATAAAAAATGTAGGTCTTAATAAAACAAGAACTGGTTTTTTTAAAATTTTAAAAAAACAGAAGGCCAATATTAAAATTCTTAATTTAAAAAAAGAAAATAGTGAACTAAGAGGAGATATAATCATTAGAAGCTGTAAATTAAAACCAATGAACACTCAAGCAAATATTTATTCTCAAACAACAGATGAATATTTAATTCTATTTGTATTAGCAGCACTTACAAAAGGTGTTTCTACTTTTAAAGGTATTGCTGACTTAGCAAATAAAGAAAGTTCTAGAGCACATGAGATGAAAAAAATTTTATCTCAAATTGGTGTAAAGTGTAAATTAACCAGGGATGAAATGAAAGTGTATGGAAAAGGAGTCATCGATGCTAGTGATAAAAAAATTATAGTTCGGAACCTAGGAGATCATAGAGTCGCTATGTGCGCTTTTATTTTATCAATATTAACAAATGCTAAAGCAAAAATAAAAAACTTTGAGACTGTATATACTTCATCGCCATCTTTTTTAAAAATAATGAAATCATTAGGAGCAAAATTTGAAATTGAAAAAAAATAAAAGTCTAAAAATAACCTGCGATGGTGGAGCGGCAACTGGAAAATCTACAGGGGCAAAACTTATCGCAAAAAAATTTGGGCTTTCTTTTTTATCTAGCGGTCTCCTCTACAGATATGCTAGTTATATGATACTAAAAAAAAATCCTAAAAATATAATTAATTTTTTAAAAAAAGAATTTATAAAACTAAATTACAAAAAATTGAATAATATCAATTTACACCTGCCTAAGATTTCTGAACATAGCGCTATAATTGCCAAAATTCCTGCTGTAAGAAGTATTTTAAAGAAATATCAAAAAAATTATATCAGAAAAAATAAAAGATGTGTTTTAGAGGGCAGAGATGCTTCAACTAAAATATTGCCTAATTCTGATGTAAAATTTTTCTTTATATGTAGCTTAGATATTGCATCCAAAAGAAGATACAAAGAACTTAAAAAAAACACTAAAAAAATCAAATTAAAAGACGTAAAGTTGGCAATTTCTAAAAGAAATTTAATGGATAAAAATCGCAAACTTTCACCTTTACAGAAACATCCTGATGCTGTAGTTGTGAACACCGGAAAATTAAATAAACAAGCAATGTTAACAAAAATGTCTAAATACGTAGAAAAAATTTATAAATAAATTATGTCAAGTGAACAATCGCTGAAAAACACTAATTCCTCTCACCAAGAATTTCAAAATTTACTGGATCAAGATTTCAAAGACAGAAAACTAAAAGAAAACGAGATAATAAAAGCAGTAGTCACGGAGATTACAAAAAACTTTATTGTAGTAGACTGCAAAGCAAAAATGGAAGGAATGATTCCTATCGAAGAGTTTAAGAACGATGAAGAACTAGAAAAGATTAAAGTAGGATCTCATATAGAGGTTTATCTTGAAAGAATAGAGAGTTTCAAAGGAGAAATTGTAATTTCCAGAGATAAAGCAAGAAAAATGAAAGCTTGGAAAAAAATGGAAAAAGTTTTTGAAACTCAAGAAGAATTAACAGGTTATATAACTGGAAAAGTCAAAGGTGGTTTTATCGCTACAGTAGAGGGACTTCCTTGCTTCATGCCCTCTTCACAAATAGATGTAAGACCTCTTAAAAGAATAGATCATTTAATGAATACACCAGTAAAAGTTATTGCAACAAGAATAGATAAAAATAGAGGAAACGTATGTGTTTCACGTAGAGCGGTTTTAGAAAAAAGTAAAAACAAAGAGTTGGCAGAGGCGTTAAAAAATATTAAAGAGGGTGACATTATTGACGATGCAGTAGTTAAAGCTACCACAGATTGGGGAATTTTCTTAGATATAAATGGAATAGACGCTCTTCTTCATGTATCAGACTTAAGCCACGGCAGAGTAAAAAAACCCTCAGACTTAGTCACGATAGGACAAAAGCTAAAAGTAAAAATTACAAAAATTGATGATAAAACAAATAGAGTTTCTGCTTCAATTAAAGCGCTTACTGAAGACCCTTATGATAATATAGAAAAAAAATACAAAGTTGGGGAAACTCACAGCGGAGAAGTTACAAAAATTATGGACTACGGTTGTTTTGTTAAAATAGAAGATGGAATTGAAGGACTTATTCATAATTCTGAATTAGATTGGACCAATAGAAATGTAAAGCCTTCGAGTTTAGTTTCTGTTTCTCAAAAGATTAATTTTAAAATTGTAAATATAGATAAAGACTCAAAAAGAATTTCACTATCCTACAAAGCGGTTTTAGAAAATCCTTGGGACAAAATTAGGGATAAAATTGGACAAAAAGTAAATATTAAAATTAGTAATATAACTGATAAAGCTATATTTGCCCAAATAACTGATAGCAAGTTATCAGGTATGCTGCATTATAAAGAAATTTCCTACCAAGAGAATATTGATGATCTTAAAAAGTATAAAAAGAATGATGTTTTGGATGCAAAAATTATAGAAATAAAAGACGATAAAATAAGATTTTCAAAAAGAGCCTTGGAAAAAGATCCTTTGGAATGGTTTAAAGACAACAATAAAAAAATAGGGGATATTATTACAACAAGAATTCACGAGGTCCTAAAAACCGGAGTAAAAGTAGCAATTGATAAAGAAAAAAAATTAATAGTAACAATAAAAAGATCAGATTTAGCAAAAGAGGTGGTCGATGCAAGACCTGAAGTGTTTTCTCAAGGAAATGCTCTTGATGCAAAAATAATAGAACTGGACCTAGAAAATAGAAAAATAAAATTAAGTGTAAAAGCAGCTCAAATTGATGAGGAAAAATCTTTAATTGCAAAATTTGGTAAAGGGGCAACAAAGTCAGGAGCTACTTTAAAAGGGATTTTTGAAAAAGCTATTGGTAAAAAAGGTAATAAAGAAAAATAATTGTCACGTCAAAAGCTCATAAAACAGCTTAAAAAAAAAAATATTCAGCTCCATAAATCAGAATTAGAATTCGTTATAGATATTTTTTGTAAAGATATTTCCGATGCTCTAACAAAAGGTAAAAACGTTGAAATACGTAATTGGGGTCGATTTTATACAAAAAAACTTAAAGAAAATTTCAATGCTCGTAACCCAGCTACTAACGAGTTAATTTACAAGCCAGAACGTGTTAAAATAAGGTTTAGAGCATCAAAAAAACTAAATAAGATAATTAACGAATGAAAAAAGCAAAAATATTTATAGCTATCGATACAAATAAAGTTAGTGTTGCTAAAAGTATAATTTCGAAAACTAAAAATAAAAAATTAGATATTGGATACAAATTTGGATTAGAATTTTTTTATTCTAGAGATGGACGTAGATTTATTTCAAAGATCAAAAAACAGAAAATATTTTTAGATCTTAAGCTTAATGATATTCCAGCAACTTGTTCTAAAGCTTTATTATCTTTAAAAGACTTAAAAAATATTAAATACATAACATTACATGCAAACTCTGGTGAAGAAACTATTAGAGCTGTTGTTAAAACAGCTAAAAAAATTAATTCTAGTTTAAAAATATTATTAGTGACAATACTTACAAGTATTTCTGATTCATCTCTTAAGAAAATTGGTCACACAAAACCCTTAAAAAATTTGGTAAAAAAACAAGCTCAGCTAGCTAAAAAATGTGGTTGTCATGGAATAATTTGTGCAGGAACTGATTTAAAATTTATAAAAAAAATATTTAAGGGTGAGATAATTACTCCAGGTATACGACTCAAGGGAGATGAAACCGGGGATCAAAAAAGAACTATGGGGCCTAAAGAAGCTTTTAAAGATGGAAGCTCCGCTCTTGTTATGGGGCGATCTATTATTAAAGGTAATATCAAAAATAATATTTCTAGGTTGATTAAAGAATTAAAGTAATGAAAATCAAAATTTGCGGTTTAAGTATAGCCAAAGATGTTCAATTATGTATTGATCTCGAGGTAAATTTTTTAGGTTTTGTATTCTATAAAAAATCACCAAGAAATGTAAATTTAAATGAAATTAGCAAACTTTCTAAATTTAACAAAAAAAATTCATCTTTTGTGGCAGTTACAGTAGACCCAACTGATGAATTTATTAAAGAAAACCTATTAGGCAACTTTGAATATATTCAACTTCATGGATCAGAAACAGCAGAAAGAGTGTCGGAGATCAAAAGTATGGGCCTCAAAATCATAAAGGCGATTAAAGTTAAAGAAGAGAAAGATATAAATAAATATAAAGAATTTAATGATGTTGATATAATATTATTTGATACACCGGGTATGGAAAAATCATTAGAATTTCCCAAAGATCTAATTGCAAAACTTCCTTTAGGCGACAAATACGCATTAGCAGGATCTATCTCTGAAGATAATGTGAAAGATATTAGCAAATTAGGGATAAATTTTTTTGATTTATCATCTAGTTTAGAAAATCAATTAGGTTACAAAGATCATCTTAAAATAAGAAATTTTATGGATAAATTTAATGAACTTAAAAATTAAAAAGAATACGCCTCTTATTGATCAACATGATAAAAACTTTATGTATGGCGGAAAGTTTGGTGGAAATTTTATACCTGAAACTCTAAAAAAACCTATAGACGATTTAACAAAACTATTTGCTAGACTGAGAAAAGATAAGAAATTCATAAAAGAAAGGGATTACTATTTTACAACGTATATAGGAGCACCGACACCTTTTATTAAATTGGAAAATTTATCTAATAAATTAGGAGGAGCGCAAATTTATGCAAAAGTTGTGTCTGAAGCTAATGGTGGTGCTCACAAAATTTACAATGCTACAGTTCACTGTTTGATTGCTAAGAAGGCAGGAAAAAAATATATCATAGGTGATACAGGTGCAGGCTATGCAGGAAAAATGCTCTCAATGGCAGCAAAAAAATTTGGCCTCAAGTGTAAAATTTTTATGGGAGCTAAAGACATTAAAAGGCAAAGGCCTAATGTTGAAGCTATCAGAAAAAATGGTGCTGAAATAGTTCCTGTGACTACCGGAAGCCAAACACTTGTAGATGCTGTAAGTGAGTGTATGAGATACTGGGTTTCAAATTGTGATACTACTCACATGTGCGTTGGGTCCACTGTTGGTCCTAATATATTTATAAAAATTTGTGCTTGGAGTACTGCACAAATTTCAAGGGAATTAATTGAACAAATTAAAGATGAATTCGGAAAAATTCCAAAAAAACTTAAATTGATTAATTGTGTTGGCGGAGGAAGTTCTGCGGCTGGTTTTTGGAATGAATTTATGGACACACATGCTGAATTTATTGGCGTTGAGGCTGGGGGTCCTAAAAATAGTAAGCTTCATGCAGCGCCTTTAACTAATGGATCTAAAATTGGGATTCTTCACGGCGCTGCTCAATATGTAATACAAGATAAAGAAGGCCAAATAGGATCAACTGAGTCTATTTCGGCTGGACTTGACTATCCAGGAATATCTCCTTTACATTGTTTTCTAAAAGACACAAAAAGAGCAAAGTATACTTCAGCAAGTGATGAGGATGCACTAAAAGCCTACCAATTAGTTTCGAAACTTGAAAACATCTCTCCGTCTCTAGAACCATCACATGCATTTGCGGAAGCAATACGAATAGCTCCAAAATTAAAACCCACAGAAGTAATTATAGTGAATTCTTGTGGCGACAGTCTTAAAGATAAAGATATAATTAAAAATAGATTAGGCTCTTACATAAGATGAAATCAAAAATCGCATTGGCATTTGATAAATGTAGGAAAGCAAAAAGACCTGCTTTAATAACCTATACCGTTGCAGGAGATAATACTAAAAATAATTCTATAAAAATACTTAAAAGAATTTCTGAACATGCAGATATTTTAGAACTTGGTTTTCCTCATAACACTCCAATAGCTGACGGGGGTCAAATACAGGGTAGTTCCCATCGGGCTCTTAAAAATGGTATCAAGTTGAAAGATGTTTTTCAAATTGTCAAGGAATTCAAAAAAACTAATCCTAATAAGCCTATAATTCTAATGGGTTATTTTAACTTGATTTACCAAAATGGTGAAAACAACTTTTTAAATAGCTGTAAGTTATCTGGAGTGGATGGTTTAATTGTTGTTGATCTCCCTTATCCTGAAAATAAAAACTTTGCTAGTAAATGTAAAAAAAAATCAATAAATTTTATACAACTGTTATCCCCTACAACATCTAAAGATAGAATGAAGAAAATAATTAAAGATTCACATGATATGATTTATTACATATCAATGCTTTCAACTACTGGCGGAGAGCTTAAGATCTCACCTAAAAAAATTCTTCAAAACTATAATTTAATCAAAAAAATCAATCCTAAAAAAAACCTTGTAATTGGATTTGGAATTACTGATAAGACAATATCTTCTCTAAAATCAGCCAATGGACTGGTTGTGGGCAGTATGCTTTGTAAAACAATAACAAATTCACTCAAAATGAGACAAAATCCTGTCACAAAGTTAGATAAAGTTGTGTACAATCTTAAAAAAAAATTAATATGAACTGGATCACAAAATTTATTAAGCCAAAAATAAAGTCTCTTTTTGAAAAGAAATCATCAAAAATAGAAGAAAATCTTTGGGTAACATGTGGTTGTAAAAATTTAATTTACAAAGAAGATTTAGAGACCAACCAAAAAGTTTGCCCTAAATGCGGTGCTCATCATAAATTAACATGTCGTGAAAGATTTGAAACTTTTTTTGATAATAAAGAATTTGAATTAATCGAAACTCCATTACCTAAAGATGATCCATTAAATTTTCAAGACAAAAAGAAATACACTGATCGTTTAAAAACAGCACGTAAATTAACAGGTCAAAATGATGCTGTTTTAATTGCAAAAGGAAAAGTTCAAAATATTGATATCATTGCTGGATCACAAGATTTTAGATTTATTGGCGGTTCTTTTGGTGCAGCATCAGGTGAGGCATTTATAGCAGGTGCTCAACATGCGATTGAAAATGATATTCCATATATTTTTTTTAGCTGCTCTGGTGGCCAACGAATGATGGAGTCATCTATTGCTTTAATGCAAATGTCTAGAACAGCTTTAGCTGTCAATGAATTAAAGAAAAAAAATGTTCCATTTGTTGTTATCCTTACTGATCCTACAACAGGAGGTGTGACTGCTTCGTGGGCAATGTTGGGTGATATTTTAATTGCTGAACCAAAGGCAACTATTGGTTTTGCAGGTAGACGAGTCATTCAAGATACTGTCAGAGAGACTTTACCAGATGAATTTCAAACAGCAGAATATGTAAAAGATCATGGCGGTATTGATTTAGTTGTTGAAAGACAATACTTAAATTCAACTATTGGAACGTTGCTAAATGTTCTATTGAAAAAAGCAGAGGCTCAAGCTAAACAAGACACGAATGTTACAGTCGATAAGTCTCTACAAGCAGCTAGCTAATCATAAGCTTTTTAACAAAACTATAAACTTTGATTTAACAAGAATTAAATTAGTTCTAAAAAAATTAAGTCATCCGGAAAGAAAGCTAAATAATGTAATTAATTTTTTAGGTTCTAGTGGAAAATTTACAACACTTCATTCTGTCAAAAGTTTTATCGAAGCTAATAATCAAACTGCTACAGCTTATATTTCGCCATCACTAAAAGATATTAATGAAAGATTTTGGTTGGGTAACAGATATCTGACTCATGCAGAAATCAAAGATTCAATCAAATTAATTGAAAAAACAAAAGTACCTTTAACTATTTTTGAAGTACTTACTGTAATTTATATTATGAATGCCTCACAACAAAAAGTTGATTATCATCTTGTTGAAGCCGGTGCTCTTTTTGCTAAAGACTCTACAAATGTTTTTGATTTTCCTTTAGCTCAAGTAGTTGTTAATATAAATAAGCAACATCTAAACTTTCTAGATAAAAATAAAAAAACTCTAAATGAAGTAATTTATCAAAAAGTAGGTTTTTTAAGCAATTTTACTCATATTTATATAGGCAAACAAACACCTTATGTCTTGAATAAAATCAAAAAAAATCTTAAGCAAAATAAAAGTATAATTACCTACGCAAATACTTGGAAATTAATTAAAAGAAATAATCATTATTTTTACCGAGATAAAAAATTTCAAATTAAGATAAATACGAAGAATATTCATTCTATGGGATTATTAAATAATTTATGTCATGCAATAAAAATTGCTTTAGATCTAAAAATAGAGAAAAAGATAATAGAAAAAACAATTCCCAAAATTACATTTGAAGGGCGTTTTCAATACTTAAATAAAGGAAAAATTAAAAACAGGTTGCATAAAAATGAGAAAATTATGTTGGATGGTGCTCATGCCGAAATCGACGCCAAAAATCTTTCTGCTTACTTAAAATCTATAAAAGTTCCAAAATATGGTGTTTGGGCTATGATGAAAAACAAGGAGCCTAATTTGTTTATAAAACAATTTAAAAATATTTTTAAGAAAATTATTACTATTCCAATCGAAAATGAAAATGGATCTATGAAAACTAACGATCTTTACCGAATAGCAATTAAGAATAAGTTAAATGTTGAAAAAGCTCATAATTTCAACGAAGCTATAAAGAAAATTTCCTCTAAAGAAAAAAAACTTATTGTTTGTTTTGGTTCGCTTTACAATGTGGGAAGTATCTTAAATAGAAATTAGATGTGTGGTTGTATAAATTCCAACATATCTTTTTCACTTGTTGCACCTACTTTTGTCCCTATAAGTTTTCCGCCTTTAAATAATAAAACTGTAGGTACGCCTCTTACAAAATACTTTGTTGGTTCGTTAGGCTGACTTTCAATATCATGATAATAACAATCAATTTTATCTGCCATATCATTAGATATTTTTTCTATAATTGGTTTTAATTGCTGACAGGGTCCACACCAGCTTGCAGAAAATTGAATTAAATTTAATTTGCTTCCGTTAATTTGTTCTTGAAATTTTTCGTCTGTTGAATCTTTGAATGCCATACACTCTAAATAAGTA
>Ga0233438_10003782_pt1 | contig 13725 bp, 11 predicted proteins | sample SI_123_September_FD_182720 | JGI IMG/M metagenome (GOLD analysis project Ga0233438, IMG submission 182720) | Seawater microbial communities from Saanich Inlet, British Columbia, Canada - SI_123_September2016_10_MG | ecosystem: Environmental > Aquatic > Marine > Inlet | place: Canada: British...
ACTTGTTTGGGATGGCCATAAGACAAACGGCCTAGAGGTGCAATATCAATTCCACTTCCTTGGGGGTAGCGCCCGACATCAACAGGAAGCTTGCCATTTGCCCCTAGTCCTCCAAAAACCAACTGGGCGGCTTTCGATTGAAAAATTGAATTATTTTGGTAAGCGAGCACAACGGATTTACACTTATCAAGGGGAAGTGTTGAAACACTGTATGGGTTGGCAAAAGTCACTAAAATCACATTGAATCTCTGACAAAGCAAATTCAGTTTTGTGATTACCTCTGCGCTCAACTTATGCTTAACAAATGGGGAATGATCAGGTTGATGCAAGCCGACAATTACATGGGAAAAGTCATTTTTCGTTGATAATATTTCTGTAAGAGTTTGTTGATCAACAGTAGTGTAATGCTGAAGACGATCAAAGAAAAACTCGCCTTTATCCTCGCCGATAGACACATAAGCAATTTGGGAATGCTCGAGTTTTTGAATAGGGAGTATATTGTCTTCGTTGCGGATTACAGTCATCGACGCCTCTGCCAACTGGTGCCGTAGTGCATTGAAGTCCGATGTCTGCAGATCAAATTGCAAAGCGTCTGGATTTACCGTTTTTGATTCATGGAGTTTCGCTTCGTATTTTGCAGAAAGAATTTTTTTGACAGTGTAGGCCAATCTCTCCTCAGAGATGGTTCCCGACAGTAATGCATTTCGAACATCCGAAAATGCCAATGGCAAATCATCCGGAATTAATAACAAGTCCGCTCCAGCTAAAAAAGATCCGAGCGAAGCCGATTCGTTTCCGCTATAATCAGAAACACCTTTCATATTCAAGGCATCGGTAACAACTAAGCCCGTGAATCCTAATTTCTTTTTGAGAAGGCCTGTCACAATAGAAGACGAAAGAGACGATGGTCTGCCTTTCACTTCTTCGAGTGTAGGCACCTCCAGATGACCAACCATAACTGAAAAAACCCCTTCTTCAGTAAGGGTCTTAAATGGATAAAGTTCAACTTGATTTAAACGACCGAGACTATGAGAAACTATGGGCAAGGTGTGATGAGAATCTGTTGAGGTATCACCATGTCCAGGGAAATGTTTGATGCTCGTCATCAATCCCCCGTCCTGCATACCACGTAAAAGCATTCCTGCTTTTTTTGTGACCAGTTCGGGGTCTGAACCCAAAGAACGCAAGCCAATCACAGGGTTTTTTGCATTGGTATTGATATCCACGGATGGTGCGAAATTGAGATGCACACCAAGTCGCCGTTGACGATTCGCCATAGAATACCCCATCTGGTAAAGTAAACTATCGTTTTGTATGGCTCCCAATGTCATTTGATATGGGAATGGCTTTGCGTCACGGAGTCTCATCGCCATCCCCCACTCTGCGTCCATAGCGATCAATAAAGGGACTTTGCTTTGATTTTGAAACAAATTGGTCAGGCGTGCTTGCTCTAAGGTTGTTCCTTTTGAAAAAATAATACCACCAAGATGATACTTTTTGATGTCGGCAGAAATTTGTTGATAATGGCTTTGTTCACCTTGTGAGAAAACCATAAGCATAAACAATTGTCCGATCTTTTGGTCAAGGGTAAGCGATTGATAGGTGCTATCAACCCAAATCTGCTTTGGCTGGGCAAATAGTAAGTTTGTCGCTAAGATCGTGAGCAGTATTTGCTTACAACAAATCATAAGATAAAGGTACTAAAGCTAAAAGAAACGAAAATGCCAACTCTGGTCAGCAGTAGTTTCCCAGTGGTTTACAAAATCTATTTTTGTCGTGACAAGATGGTTAAAAACTGTTGAACTGGGAAGAATTTGCTTTGATTTGACCATTTTTTTAAATGTCTTCAGATCGATGACCTCAATAACGTCCCCTTTTATGTAATGCACATTCATTTTGTCGAGCAAACTCACGGATAAGGATTGCTCAAGCGATTGAATAAAATGAACCCACTTGTCAATCGAACACCCAGTTGCCTGCTGATTTGATTCGTTTAAAGCAAGTACAATAAACTGCTGATGAGGAATGCAATACCCAGCAGATAAGGATGCGCCATGCGCAGTCCAATCTGATAAAAATTGATCGATATCCGACTGAAGTTGTGTGATTTCTGGAGCAGAGAATTTACGATTGGAAGGATATATCCAAATCCGAGAAAGATCAGGAAGTTGAGAAAAGGGGACGACCATAATTAAAAAGATTCTGTTTGAGCAAGCAACTGTGCGATGTCTAAAACCGCCACTTTAGACTCTTTTCCTTTGTTCGTAACGCCATCGTGAAGCATGGTGTTGCAAAACGGACAGCCCGCAGCTATGATTTCTGGGTTGGTTTGAAGAGCATGTTCGGTGCGTTCGATATTGATTTCTTTATCTCCTTTTTCAGCATCTTTAAACATTTGGGCACCTCCAGCACCACAGCATAGCCCTTTTTCCTTACAGCTTTTCATTTCGACTAACTCTGCGCTGAGTTTTTTGATAAGCGCGCGAGGTGCTTCATACTCATTATTGGCTCGTCCAAGATAACACGGATCATGAAAGGTGATTTTTTTGCCCTTATATTCAGTTTTCGAATCGATGTTCAATCGACCGTCCTCAATCAACTGATGCAAAAACTGGGTGTGATGAAGAACCTCGTACTGTCCACCCAATTGGGGATATTCATTTTTCAAGGTGTTGAAGCAATGCGGGCAAGCCGTGACAATTTTTTTTACTTGATACCCATTAAGCACTTCGATATTTGTGGACGCTTGCATTTGAAACAAAAACTCATTTCCTGCACGCTTTGCTGGGTCCCCAGTACATCTCTCTTCAGGGCCCAAAACCGCAAAAGAGACATTCGCACTTTGTAGCAACTCGACAAAAGCTTTTGTGATCTTTTTGGATCGATCATCAAAGCTTCCTGCACAACCAACCCAAAAAAGAACCTCAGGTGATATACCTTTTTGGGTCATTTCGGCCATGGTTTGTACAGAATTAGTCGTGTTGTCCATCATCAAAAACTTGAATTGTTACTTCTTTGTCCACAAGATCGGTAAACTTTCCGTTATAACGTGTGGCCTTGACCAAGTGATTGTCAATCCAATGATAGTTTCCACCTCTTGGCTTACCCATCAACAAACTATGATATTTAAATCCGTTGGTTTTTAACCATTCCTCTGTAACAGATCGGTGATCTTCAGTTCTGGAGGTGAAAAAACAGATCACATGCCCCTCTTCAAACCAACTATTTAGTGTTTCTAAAGCATCTGGATAGAGTTTGGCTGTTGCCATTCTTTCTGGTTCTTCGTTTGGAATGTCATCGCATATCGTTCCGTCAATGTCAATGAGGTAGTTTTTGATTCCTCCAGGCAATACAGGACTTACTTGTTCTCCATCTTTCAATTTTTCACTCAGTAGCTTATCTACATCTTTTTGTTCCATAATTATGTCTTATTCTTCACTCCAGTTTAAACGATCTTGTTGACTAAAAGGCCAAGGTGCCCCGTTATTTTCAATGTTCGTCATCATTGCATTTAACTCTGTTGGAGCCGATGACTGCTCCAAAACTAAATACTGTCTCATGTCCATAATGATAGATAATGGATCAATTGCGATCGGGCATGCCTCAACACAAGCATTGCATGTGGTACAAGCCCATAATTCTTCACGTGATATATAATTATCGAGCAAGGTATTATTATCCAATACCAGTTCCCGATTTAGCTGTTTGCCAACTTGTTCTAAACGGTCCCGTGTATCCATCATGATTTTTCTGGGCGATAACTTTTTTCCTGTTTGATTAGCGGGACACACATCGGTACACCGACCACACTCTGTACAACTGTAAGCATTCATCAATTGCACCCAATTTAAGTCATTGACATCGGATACGCCAAAACGCAATGGTTCACTTTCAACTGCTGGGGGTGCATATGGATCCGCACTTGGATCCATCATTAACTTTACCTCGTTGGCCACTGCTTCGGAGTGTGAAAACCGACCCAATGGATTGAGGTTGGCATAAAACGTATTGGGAAAAGCAAGTAGGATATGCAAATGCTTGGAGTAGTACAAATAATTCAAAAATGCCAAAATCCCAAGGATATGAAGCCACCATGCTGTTCGTTCAATGGAAACAACTGTGGCATAGGACATGTCATCAAAAAATGGGGTAATCCAGCTACTGACAGGAAAACTCCCTGCTTGCGTGTAGTAGGACTGCCCTTCTGGGTGTTGCTGTAACCAATAGTCTGAGGCATTCATTGTTAAAAACAAAAACATCAAAACAAGCTCGATATAAAGAATATAATCCGCATCTTTTTTGGACCATCCTTTCATTTCAGGTTTCCAAAATCGGCGAATATTCATAACATTTCTTCTCAACCAAAAAACTGAAACTGCCAAGATCACCAACAAGGCAAAAATTTCAAAAGTAGCAATTAATACATCATAAGTGCCACCTAGATAAGGAGATAAAACGCGGTGAGTCCCCAAAAAACCATCCAAGAAAATTTCAAGTAATTCAATATTAATCACAACAAAACCGATGTAAACAATGATATGCAAAAGTCCCGCTATTGGTCGTACTACCATCTTAGATTGACCTAGAGCCACTCGAGCCATATGTTTCCAGCGTTTTGACTTTTGATCAGAACGATCTGTTTTGCGACCGAGATTGATATTTCGAATAATCCGACGGATGTTTCTCGTAAACACACCAATAGCTACAAAAAATACAATCGCAAAAATGATACTGCTTAAATACACAAGAGTCTATTCGTTTTGTGAATCGGAGGGTTTGTACTTGACTTGCTTTTTCCCAAATAGTGAAAAGTGAACATAACGTTTGGGGTTCAGCCGCATATCTTCAAGAAGTAGTTGGATTTGTGTATTGGTTTGTTCGAGTGATTCATGAAGATCTTCTTTAGTCAAAAGTTTACCCAATGAGCCCTTTCCATCTTCCAATCGATCGAGTATTTGAGATAAGTTGCTCACTGCAGACCCTAAATTTTCAAAAGTATCATCGAGATTTGCTTCTTTAAGTGATGAAGATACAACAGACAAATCGGCCGATAGATCAGCAAGGTTGTCAAAGGTTTGGTGCAATGCGCCATTTTCAGACAGCGAATTGTTTATGATTTCGCCAATCGAACGAAAATTGGTAATCGAAGCATTGAGATTTTCAATAGAAGATTTCAATTGTAGCTGAGTATTGGAATCTATAACCGTCTTAAAGGCAATCAAAATAGAGTCGGCATTCGTGATCACACTCTCAATTTTTTCTTGCAGCGGAGTCAATTTATCGTTGACCAGCTCCGACAGTCCAGGAGCAATTGCACTTTGCAAAGTGTCTCCTGATTGCGCAAGATCCGCAACATCAAACTGAGGGTCAACAGCCAAGGACTTTCCGCCAAGGAGTCCAGCTTCGTAAATTTTCGCGATACTATTTTTCGAAAATTCATATTCTTTTTCGACCCGAAAACGAATGGCAATGTCTTTATTACCAGGGAGTAAAGAAACTTGATCGATCGTTCCGACTTGAAATCCTTGAATGGTCACTGGGGTTCCCACCATAAGACCCTGGGCATTGTCATAGACTGCATAAAAGATGTTGTCCCGAACAAAGACATCATTCGATTTTAAGTAATTAAAACCAATAAAAAATAAGCCAAATCCTGAAAATGCGAAGATTGCGGTTTTGATTTCTTTTGACAAATTCACGCTACGATGTTTAAGGGATAAAAATACGTATATAATTTGGGGTACAAAATAAGGGGTTAATTTCTTTTTAACGCATTGTTAAGAGAAACAATCTCCTCACCCTGAAATGCAACAACAAAACTACCACTGTATCCTTTTTCAATTGCGCGTTGTTGCAATTCTCTTGCGTTTTCGTAGGTTGCAGCATTCCCTAAAAAGTATTTGTATAAACTCCCCGACTTGATGCGTTTGATGGGAGACAATCCCTTAAAATTAAATGATTTTGGTTCTAACATCGTTTTACTGGCAGAAATTTGCACGCGAAAAGTGTACTTTGATTCGAGACTGTTTTCTTGCGTGTTTGTGCTTGAATCTTCAAAGATGACTTCTTCCTGCAAATCCGACTGAAGAAGGTTCTTATAGGAAACGATTGCCTTTGCAATGGCTTCACTCATTTCGTTTTGTCCCTTTTTTGAATTGAGATATGCACCTTCAATTTTATTTGTCAAAAAGCCAAGCTCAACCAAAACACTAGGCATATAGGTATTTCTCAAAACCAAAAATCCTGCTTGCTTTACCGTTCGATTTTTTCGTTCCAGATTTCTCACAAAACTCTGTTGAATGGTGTTGGCAGCTTGAATGCTTTGGTCCAAATAAGTTTCTTGCATCAACACCAAACTAATCACAGACTCTGGATTATTGGGATCAAATCCATCATAATTCTTTTCGTAGTCTTCTTCAAGAAAAATAACGGAATTTTCCTTTTGTGCGATTCTAAAATTTCGATCATTCTCGTGAAGACCCAAGACAAAAGTACCTGCGCCATAAGCGTTAGATGTGTGGGCGTCACAATGAATAGAGACAAACAAATCTGCTTTTGCTGAATTGGCAATTTCTGCTCGTTTATTTAACGGAATAAAAACATCACTTTTCCTTGTGTAGATAATATTGACATCTGGATTTTTTTTGAGAATGGCACCGATTTTGAGTGTGACATTTAAAGCAATGTGTTTTTCAAAATACTGATTTCCACGGTTTCCAGAGTCTTTTCCACCATGACCAGCATCGAGTACGACTGTGAATGTATCGTTACTTTGGGATTCTTGCGAATACAAAGCCGTCAAAGAGAGAGTAAAGAAGCTAAAGACTAGAACAATATGACAAACAGTTCCCAAAAAAATAGTCGTATTTTTGAATTCTACAAAAAGGGGCTTTTGACAAAAGTAATACATATTCATTCATTTCAGCTCTTTTCCACTTTGCTGGTCGTCTTATTGTCTTTTTTTTGGGGAAATGGACAAGACCAAGTTTTCTATTCTGCGGAAACAGATTCCCTCCCAATTAATGATACTATTCCCATAAACAATGCCAGACTACTTGACCAAATCAAACGAAATGCTGCCGGGACAATTACGATCAACCGAGCCAAGAAAACCATGACGCTTTACGATCAGGCTGAACTGTATTATCAGAATATCGAACTGAAAGCAGGTCAAATCGATTTGGATTACAATACAAACATTGTTTTTGCACGACCCATTGTTGATACGACTGGTCAATATATTCAATTTCCTTCCTTCAAACAGGGTGGTGATCAGGTTTTCCCCGATTCTCTGAAATTTAATTTTGACAACAAAAAAGCGATTATATGGAATTCTAGAAGTGAGCAGCAGGGCATGAATGTTTTAGCGGAGATAACAAAGAAGGAAAACGATTCTGTTTACTACATCAAAGATGCGCGAATCACAACCTCTGAAGATGTAGAAAATCCGGATTATTTTGTACGAATCCGAAAAGGAAAATTTGTGCCAAAAAAGAAAATCATTGCCAGTGGAAATCAGCTTTATATCGCTGATGTGCCGACCCCTATTTACTTGCCGTTTGCGTATTTTCCTATGACTCAAAACCGGGAAAGCGGAATTATTTTTCCAACCATTGGAGAAAACTTTAGACGTGGTTACTTTATGCAGAATGGCGGGTACTATATTGCTGCTAGTGATTATTTTGACATTGCACTTTTGGGTGATTATTATACAAATGGTAGTTACGGTTTTCGCATCGAGTCAAATTACAATGTGAAATATAAGTTTAGAGGAAACCTTGCGATTCGTTTTGAAAATCTAATCAGCGGTGAGAGGGGATTTCCAGATTACAGCAAGAGCAATATTTACAACTTCCGCTGGTCTCATAGCAAAGACGCCAAATCCAATCCAAACAGCCGGTTTTCGGCTTCTGTCAACCTTGGAAGCAGCACCTATTTTCGAGAGTCGTTGAATCAAATCAATACTGGGAATTTTTTGAATAACACCCTGTCTTCCTCTGTTTCTTATTCAAGGACTTTTCCGAAATATCCCTCGGTTAATCTGTCACTTTCTGCCTCACATAGCCAAAACACAAGAACACAAACGGTAAATATGACGCTCCCAACTTTTCAGGCAAATATGGAGCGGATTTACCCTTTTGCGAAACGCAATGGAGTAAAAAAGGGATTGATACAAAATATCAACTTTCAATATAGTGTAAGAGGTGAGAATCGCTTGCAAATGATGGACGAGGATTTCTTAACCCCTCGAATGTTTGACGGTGCAAAATCCGGGTTTAAACATCAAATTCCATTGAGTACTTCATTTAAAGTCGCTAAACATTTTAACTTTTCAGTTGGTGGAAATTACGAAGATATATGGGTGTTTGAAACTATTCAGAAAAATGATTACGATTCCGCACTTGAAGCCGTTGCCGAACAAGATACAATTCGGGGATTTGATCGATTTAGTAAATACAATTACAGTGCGAGTATGAGCACAACTTTATATGGAATTTTTAATTTTAAAGAATATGCAAAAATTCAGTCAATTCGTCATGTTGTGAATGCAAATGTGAGCTACAGTGAATCTCCCAGTTTTGAAAAATACTACGACGAATATATCATAGATGCAGATGGCAACACAAGAGACTATACCCGGTTCGAGGGAAGCATGTATGGACAACCAGGGAGGAATAAATCCAAATCGATGAGCTTTGCATTACGAAACACTGTTGAAGCCAAGGTCAGGGATATGGACTCCTTGGCAACAGAGCCCAAAAAGATCAAAATTCTAAACAACCTCAACTTTTCTACGAGCTATAATTTTGAAGCAGACTCATTGCGATGGAGTCCAGTTAGAATGTCAACTGTAGTCCCATTACTTGACAACAAACTAAATATTAATTTAGGAGCTACTTTTGATCCCTATGCACTTGATGAAAGCGGCAGAAGAATCAACACTTTACATGTCAATAATGGCGGGGGGTTATTTCGAATGACAAGTGCAAACATGAACTGGGGGTACAACTTTTCAAGCTCCTCCAAGTCAAATGATAGTTCGTCATCACAGAGAAATTCACCAGGCGATAACGATTTGTTTGGCGGGAGTCAGGATTTTAGTGATCGACGATTCACAGCAGACCAAAGTAGCACACAAGACCAAGAAGAAGAGGAAGAAGAAGACAACGCATTTTATCGTACAAAAATTCCTTGGAAACTCAATGTTCGTCATAGTTTGTCCTATTCAAACGCAAAGCAAAATCGAGACATTTCAAACAACTCTCTGATGGTCTCTGGATCGGTAGGTTTAACGCCCAAATGGGACGTGGGTGTATCGACTGGCTATGATTTTAAAAATAAAGGGATAACCTATACTAATTTTCGAATTGAAAGAGACTTGGACAGCTGGGTTATGAACTTGGCGTGGACACCATTTGGAACCAGACAGTCATGGTTCTTTTTCATTGGTGTACGCAGTGGATTCCTAAGTGATTTAAAATACGACAAACGTCGAGAACCAGATAAAAGACTTTAATTTATAGATATGAAAACAATCATTCAAACCCCTAAAGCTCCTGCTCCGATAGGGCCTTATAATCAGGCCATTTTGGTCGATAACACCCTTTTCGCTAGTGGCCAAATTGCGCTTGACCCCAAAACGATGGAACTGGTCAATCGAGACATTGAGACGGAAACCGCCCAAGTTATGAAAAACCTATCAGAAGTACTCAAAGCAGCAGGGATGGACTTTTCTCATGTGGTAAAGACGACCATCTTCTTGTATGATATGGGAGATTTTGCTGCTGTCAATGAGGTTTATGGAAGTTACTTCGATCACAAAGTTGCTCCTTCAAGAGAAACGGTTCAAGTTACAGCTCTACCCAAAAATGTTCGAGTTGAAATTTCAGTGATTGCGATTCGCTAGTAAGTGGACTGGTGATAGGAAACTAGCCCTTCGATAGGCTTTTTTAGAATCTTACCCAATGTAAATCCGTAGGAAGTCAGCTTGGCTTCAAGCTCTTCCTTCAAAAAGTAAGATATTGATCCAATAAAATGAATCGGTAATTCTTTGGCGTTTTCAAATTGAGAAATTTGATTTTCAATAAATAAACCAAGTCCTTTATTGATAAGCCCTTGTATGTAGGGATCATTTTTATTGACAATCACAAATTTGGCAAAGGTTGCCAAATAGGTATTTGGATTTGACTTTTTATACAGATTGGTTTTAATCTCCTCTGCACCCAAATTAAATTCTTCAGCAAAAGAATCAGAAAGTGTTTTTGGGATTTTATTGAAATAATAGTCCCGAAGCAACTGTCTGCCAAAATAGTTACCACTTGCATCATCCATTAGGATATATCCAAGAGAGGTGATCTTTTGATGAACGATTTCACCGTCATAAAAACTACAATTGGAGCCAGTACCTAAAATACAAACAATACTTGGCTTTCCATGATCTGTAATTGCATAAACCGCTGCATAGGTATCTTCTTTGACACTGATCATTGAGTTTTGAAAAATACTCTTTAAAACCCCCTCCATCAATTTACGCGGCGGCTCAGTACCGCAACCTGCCCCATAAAAGAATGTTGAATCGACTTCGTTTCGAATACGATACAACTCGTAGTTATTGATAATACGTTCTTCAACTATAGCTTCAGAAAGAACCTGTGGGTTTAAGCCAAGAGTTTGGGTCTCAAACAAAATATTGCCAGAGTCATCAATAGCAATCCAATCGGTCTTAGTAGACCCACTATCAACAATAAGCCTCATCAAATCTGATTATAGTGAACGAACGTGAAGTGCTAAGTCAATGAGCTTGTTCGAATAACCGGCTTCATTGTCGTACCATGAAACAATTTTGAAGAAAGTTTCGTTGAGCTGAATCCCTGCATTGGCGTCAACAATTGAAGTTCTTGCATCCCCAATAAAATCTTGAGAAACCACGAGTTCTCTTGTAAATCCTAAGATTCCCGCCATTGCTCCGTTAGAAGCGTATTCGAGAGCGGACATCACCTCATCATAACTTGTGTTTTTTTCGAGTTTGACCGTTAAGTCAACAACAGAGACATCTGCGGTTGGCACACGAAATGCCATTCCAGTGATTTTGCCAACAAGAGATGGAATAACCTTGGTAACTGCTTTTGCAGCCCCTGTCGATGCTGGAATAATATTGAGAAGAGACGAGCGACCTCCTCTATAATCTTTTCGCGAAGGACCATCAACCGTCATTTGGGTAGCTGTAACGGCATGAACCGTCGTCATCAAGGCCTCTGCGATTCCAAAGTTATCATGTAAAACCTTTGCTAGTGGAGCAAGGCAATTTGTTGTACAAGATGCATTAGAGACAATTGTATCTAAAGCTTTTGCATCTGTATGATTCACACCCATTACAAACATTGGCGCGTCAGCAGATGGCGCAGAAATGACTACTTTTTTTGCACCCCCGTTAATATGAAGTTGGGCTTTTTCTAGAGTCGTAAAAATTCCTGTACATTCTGCAACGATTTCAGCGCCAACCTGATCCCATTTTAGGTTTTGTGGATCGCGTTCTGCGGTAATGCGGACTGTTTTACCGTCGATCACAAGGTGACCATCTTCAATCTCAATTGAGGCAGAGCATGTACCGTGTACAGAATCGTATTTTAAAAGGTAAGCAAGGTGGTCGACGTCAAGTAAGTCATTGATGGCGACAACCTCAACATTATCATTTTGCAGTGATGCACGAAGAACCATTCTTCCAATTCTTCCAAATCCGTTGATTCCTAATTTGAGTGTTGACATAGTTATTTTTTTGTGTTGATATAATTTTTAAAGTGTCATGATATCAGAAACTCTAATGAGCTCTCGTTTAATTTCAGACTTTCCTTTGATCGCTTTGTTTAGTGGAGTTAAGATCATGTCGCCATTTTGAATTCCAACCATATGAGCGCTTACTCCGTCGATTAGTGATTCTACTGCTTTAAGTCCCATTCGGCTAGCCAGTACACGATCGAAACAAGAAGGAGTACCACCCCGTTGAATATGTCCCAAAACAGATACTCTGACTTCGTAATCAGGTAAATTTTGTTCGATGTGTTGCGCAAGTTCAAAGACATTTTTTCCAATTTTATCCCCTTCAGCTACTACCACAATACTTGATGACTTTCCTGATTTTTTGCTTCTACGCAAAGATTCTAAGAGTCGATTAAGACCAAGATTCTCTTCAGGAATTAGGATTTCTTCAGCACCTGCTCCAATACCAACATTCAGTGCGATATGACCCGCATCCCTACCCATGACTTCAACAAAAAACAGACGATTATGAGAAATCGCTGTATCTCGAATTTTATCAATGGCTTCAACAACTGTGTTCAGTGCTGTGTCATAACCAATCGTATGTGAGGTACCAAAAATATCATTATCTATTGTTCCGGGTATTCCAATGACAGGGATTTTGTGTTCGCGCTCAAAGGTCATTCCACCTGTAAAGCTTCCATCTCCACCAATGACAATCAAGGCATCGATGTCAAGATTCTTTAGGTTTTCAGATGCTTTAGCCCTACCCTCTTTTTCGTAAAAGTCAAGGGAACGAGCAGATTTTAATTTTGTACCCCCTTTGTTGATAATATTGTTAACACTACGAGCGTCCAAAGTTCGAATATCACCTTCAATAAGCCCTTGATAACCACGATACACTCCTGAACATTTGATATTAAAATGAGAACAACTCCGAACGACAGAGCGTATGGCAGCGTTCATACCAGGAGCGTCTCCCCCTGACGTGAGAACAGCAATATGTTTTGTTTTTACAGCCATAGTGAAATGGCGAAATTACAAACTATATTCCTGAAAACATGGGGAAAGTTTGAATTTGTGAATTTCAAAAAAATAGAAAGTAAAATGGAGCTCAGATTAGCTTTCTGATATCAAATTGTATTCTTTTTTACAATCTTTTTAATTAAAGATTTAAAATCATCAAAGCCAACACGGTAAGACAACCCAATTCCTTGGGTATATCCGAGTTCATCACCAAAATACTGAAACTCATTTTCTCTATTAAATATACGTGCTCGTAATGACCCATCCTTACTCAACAAAAACTCGATGGTCACATCCCCTACGATTATGGTTTCTTCAACACCTCCAAAGGGAACGCCGAGTTTACCGTTGATCAGTAGTCGTTCTGAAACTTGGGTCACAAGAGTGAGACCCAGCCGATCTCTGGTTTGGGCAGTCGCTTCTGCATTTCGATCTCCTTGCAAATAATCTAGTCCTAGCTTCAGCTTGTCCTCATCCCCAGAAAAAATCGATTCAAATACACCAGACGCTTTCTGAAACAGATTATTAGTCAGGGTTTGTGTTGATATGGCTGACAGGGATAAGTCGCTGATAAACACCCCTTGAGACAGAAGGGATATGGCTTGGATTTGCCTACGTTCCTCATCGTCAAGTTTATAGGATAGATCATTTCGAACATTTGCAGATGTGTTGGGAAAATCAATTGAAAATCTCGGCGTTTCAGGTTGCATGATACTCCCAGATAAAAATATTTTTACATCTGTTGGGATTTTTCGATTTATACCTGGATTTTCAAGTAATATGGCTGGATTTGCACCTCCTGGCACTTCATATGTGGCTTGTAAATTTAGTTCGGCTTCTAGTGGGTTGCCATTCCACAAAATTGTCCCCCCTGGCTCAAGGGTGAATTCTTTTTCCAGAATCCCTAAATTCTTAAAACTGTAAACTCCGTTTAAAGCAATA
>Ga0233438_10003789_pt1 | contig 13699 bp, 14 predicted proteins | sample SI_123_September_FD_182720 | JGI IMG/M metagenome (GOLD analysis project Ga0233438, IMG submission 182720) | Seawater microbial communities from Saanich Inlet, British Columbia, Canada - SI_123_September2016_10_MG | ecosystem: Environmental > Aquatic > Marine > Inlet | place: Canada: British...
AGGTACTTATGTTGAAAGTGCAAAAATACACTTGGCTAATAATCTAAAACTACCAGCAGGTTATTCAATTACTTGGGCTGGGCAATACGAATATATGGAAAGAGCGAAAGAAAAGCTCACCTATGTATTGCCTTTAACACTCGCCATTATTGTTATTCTACTTTACTTAAACTTCAGAGCGTTTAGCGAAGTGGCTATCATTATCGTTACCTTGCCAATGGCAATGATAGGTGGCTTATGGTTGATGTATCTGGAAGGGTTTAATTTCTCAGTAGCCGTTGGTGTTGGCTTTATTGCGCTGGCTGGTGTTGCGGTTGAGATTGGCGTGATAATGCTGGTCTATCTTAATCAAGCGCTTGCTGAGCTGAAGGAAAAAGCCGAAGAGCGAGCAGAACGTATTTCAGATGATGCTTACCAAGATGCATTATTACACGGTGCTGGCTTACGTGTCCGCCCAGTAATGATGACGGTTGCCACAATCATTATCGGTTTAATGCCTATTTTATATGGTACAGGTACAGGCTCTGAGGTAATGAGTCGTATTGCAGCACCTATGGTAGGCGGAATGACAAGTGCTGTTTTGTTAACACTAATTGTGCTTCCAGCCATTTATTCAATCGTTAAAAAGCCTGAAGTAAATGCCTTTAATAAAGAGCTTTCTAACGCGGAGCTAAAGAATAATGCTTAGCAGAGTTAGGAAGTACCACAAATGGTTTATGGCATTTGTCGGAATGCAATTTCTGTTCTGGTCTATTACTGGTGTGTATATGGTGACTATGGATATTCACTATATACACGGTGAAACCTTGGCTAAGAGTGAGGAAGCCAAAATTGATTTAGCTAGTGTGGATTACTCCATTGCAAAGCTAGCTGCGGATTATCCTCAAGCTAGTCAAGTCACACTTACTCAAAGTATGGGCGACCCTTTGTATTCTTTTATTAATGGAGAACAGGGGAAAGTAGCAATTGATGTTAAAACCGGGGCTGTTCAGGCCCTTGTTGATGAAATCAAAGCTGAAAAAATCGCGCAATACCACTATGCAATGAATCATGAAATCGACGGCATAAGGCTGATTCAATCAGTCAAAGATATGCCTGCTGAGTTATCTCCAAGACACTTACCCGTTTGGAGAGTAACTTTTGACCAATTCGCCACACCAACATTTTATATAAGTCAACAAACAGGCGCACTTGTTGCCAAGCGTCATGATTACTGGCGCTTGTTCGATTGGATGTGGCGTTTTCACATTATGGATTACGATGATGGTGAAAACGTATCTAACTGGTTTTTGTTCTTAGTTGCAACTTTAGGTCTAATGGCCGCTATTGCTGGTGCAGTATTGACTTATTATCGAGTGCTTTCCCCAAATAAAAAGGGAGTCATTTGATGCGACTATTTAAGTTGAATACAACGTTACACAAATGGCTTTCTTTATTTGTTGGTTTACAACTGCTTATTTGGTTGGCAACGGGCCTTTACTTCAATTTGATGGATCACAGTAAAGCCAGTGGTAATGAGCTTAGAGTTCATTCTCATCATGAAGGTAACATTACAGACTTTAGATTTATCCCTATTAAAGACATTGCTAGTGAAGCACCTCAAGAAGTAAAACTTATATGGATTTTACATCAGCCTTACTATCATTTTGTGTTCGATAAGGGCCAGCATAGCTACCAAGAACGCCACTCAAAGCTATTTGATGCTTTAACAGGAAAGCCATTTAACCTGTCTGAAGAACAAGTACTAACTTTGGCAAAAAACTCCTATTCAGGTGAGGGCAAGCTAACTACACCAGTGTTATCTCAGCCCCCATTTTCTGATCACGTAAGGCAACAAAATCCTATGTGGCAAGTTGTCGTTGAGGATGAGAATAATACAACTATTTATTTAGATAGTATTACAGGCCAAGTGCTTCGCCATGCCAATGATGATTTCAGATTGAAAGATCTGATGATGAAGCTTCACTTTATGGACTATGGCAACTCTGGAGGGTTTAACCATTGGTTGATCATTGCATTTGCTTTCTCAACGCTATTACTTTCAGTTACTGGCGTAACTTGGCTGATACAGCAATATCAAAACGGTTTCCTAAAGCCTGTTTGGGGTAGCAATAAGCAAAAAGTTGCTGTGACCTTTTCCAATGAAAATACCATTACTGACATTTCAGCAACTGGTTACTCAACAGTATTAGAAGGATTAGCTAGTTCACATGTTTACCTTCCGTCAAGTTGTGGTGGAGGCGGTACATGTGGCAAATGCATGTTCTTAAGTTCAACTCAATTACCTATCACACTTTCTGAGCAGGAACATTTATCAGATGAGCAGCTTAAGGAAGGCTATCGGTTAGGATGTCAGCACAGATTCTCTGAAATTAGCTCAATTGAAGTTAATACGGATCTCAATATTGAAAATCATGAGCTAGTTGTGGTTACGACTAACTTCATTACTCCTTTTATCAAGGAAGTGAAGTTTAAGGTGAAATCAGGCAAACAATTAGCATTTAAAGCTGGTGCATATATGCAATTTAACGTGCCAGCAGGGATGAATAGTTTACGCCCAGATGATATGCCAGAGCACTATGAAAAATATTGGGAAAGTTACTCTCATGGAAAGTTTTCACAGGATGGCGTAACTCGCCATTACTCCTTGGTTAACTTTGATCAAGAAACAGATGAGCTAACCTTCAACATCCGCTGGCAAACTGCTAAGGATGGTTATAAAGCAGGTATAGGTTCAAGCTATTTAGGGTCACTCGAAGTTGGTGAAACGATAATCGCAAAAGGTCCTTTTTCTGACTTTTATGCTACTTCAGGTAAAAAGGTTCCTCGCATATTTATTGGCGCTGGCTCAGGACTTGCCCCACTCAGAGCTATCATTTTTGAACAGTTGAAAAAGCGCCAAGATGAAGGTGACTTGACTCTCATCTATGGTGCGCGAACTGAAGATGATTTGCTGTACCGTGATGAGTTGAACTTATTGAGTGAGCAGCATAAAAACTTTTCTTATATTCCTACACTTTCTAACCCTTCAGAACAATGGCAAGGGCACTCTGGTTATGTACAGCAAGTACTTCTGCCGCATTTGAGCCAGAAAGTAAAATTCCTGTCTACAGAATTTTACTTGTGCGGCCCAGAAGCAATGATGAGTGAAGTGGAACAAATAATTACTGATGTTGGTATACCCAGTAATCAAATTTTCAAAGACAAATTTAGTCGTTAATACATAATTTAAATAGAGGTAAATATGAAAATATTAATTAAATTTTTAACCGTAATCAGCATTGTTTTTAGTAGTGCGGTGTTCGCGCATGTTCATCTTGAAAAAAGTGTGCCTGCTGATAATGCAATGTTAATGAAGACTCCAGAAGAGTTAACGTTGGCATTTAGCAAAGAGGTTCGTGTAGTCAAAATTACATTGAAAGATAAGCAAGGTAAAAAGATTAAATTTGGCTTCAAACCTACTAAAGAAACCAATACCGAATTTACGTGGAAGCTACCGAAACTTGCACCTGCTAACTATGTTGTTGATGTTACTTTCTTAGGTAAAGATGGGCATAAAATGAAAGATAGTTTTAGCTTTATGGTTCACTAATCTAATGGAGTGATTGCTATGGAAATGTATATCTGGAATACAGTCATTGTACTGTCAAAAATTGTATTTTACGTCGGTTTTGCCTGCATTGCTGGTTATACATTTTTCAAGCAAGTTTTTGAACAAAGTGAGCCTCATAATAACTTGGCAATAGCGAACCTAAAATGGATAAGGGCTTCTATAATCGTCGCTTTGATTGCAAATGCCATTTGGTTCTTCGCTAGTACTGGTGCGATGGTAGAAGAAGGCATTCAAGGTGCACTTGAACCTGATATGTTAGGTATTATTTGGGACTCTTCTATCGGTGATGGAACTTTACTTAGAGGACTTGGGTTAGTTCTAGCGATATTCGCGATTACGTCACACATTAAATTCAAATCTGTTGCGCTGAGCAACAACATAAAACAAAGCTTGTTAGGGCTTAGCCTTTTACTACTTTCCTACACCTTTAGCTTGTTCGGTCATGTATCTGAACTAGAAGTGTTCGAAAAAGTATTGTTGATGCTCCATGTGCTTGTTATGGCTTGGTGGTTCGGAGCGTTGTTTCCACTTAAACAAGCTTGCCATGAACAGGACTATGAGCAGCTCTACTCATTGATGGACAAGTTTGGAAGGCAAGCAAGTATCGCGGTGAGTCTATTGTTAATTGCTGGCCTTTGGTTAGCTTTTCAATTAGTCGGAAATGTTGGTGAGCTTTTTAGTTCAAGCTATGGGCAAACACTGTTGCTTAAATTAGCTCTCGTCACTTCGATATTGGGCATTGCAGCTAAGCACAAGTTAAAACTCGTCCCACAACTTAAAAATAGCGATGGTAGAGAAGCACTATCTAAATCTATCTCGATAGAAATGGTAGTCGCTTGTGCCATTTTATCTGTAACGGCAGGGCTTACTAGTGTTGTTGGCCCTGCAAATTAAAACTTAAAAGAGAAAATATAAATGAAAACAATAAATATATTACTCGTTTTATTAATGACGTTTAGTTTCGTAGCAAACGCTCATGGTGATAAGAACAAAGACAAAGGTTTGTTTAAAGGTATAGATACCCCTGCCGCAAAAGTTGTTTTGGCATTTCATCAAGCACTAGAAACGGGTAATAAGGATCTAGCAAGAGTACAGTTGGCTGATGATGTGACCATCTACGAGGGTGGCCGTGTTGAAAGAAGTGCTGATGAATATGCACATCACCATATGCTGTCGGATATGAAATATCTCGCTTCTATGAAGAGCAAAACACTAGAACACCAAGTGACGGTACTTGGAAACACCGCTATATCTGCCTCACGTAGCCACACTCAAGGTACATACAAAGGCAAAGAGCGTGATTATCAAGGCATGGAAACAATGGTTCTCGAAAAGCAAAACGGTGAATGGAAAATCAAGCACATTCATTGGTCACACTAATTTAATAGTCAAACAACGGAGAATTTTAAATGACTAAATATATCGCTGTAAGTACAAATGTTGACCTGTGTCATGAAAGTGTTTTGATAATCTGTTAGTGTTATGGTGCTATAGAAGGAATTAAAATGTCTAAACTTTTCAGATGGTTTAAAATAGTGATGATAACTGTGTTGCTCACGCAGCATGGCTTTGCTATTGCTAAACCAATGAATTGTGAAGAACATCATAAGGACTCTTCCGATACGCATATTATGCAACCAAGCAAAAATATGCACCATCAAACAATGCATGACAATACCCACCATCACACTGAAAATTTGCAAGATTCTAAACACAATCATGCCGATGAAGAGTGTGAAAAATGTAAAGCTGGTGATTGTCTATGCTGCGAAGGTGGCTTTTGTGCAAGCTTTCATTTAACTGCCTATCTTGTGCAAGAGGAAGAAGAAAGTAGCAGCAATATTAACTTAGACTTAATTTTTCAACGGATACCCCCGCCAGCCTCTGGCATCCATCTCTTACCTTATCGTCCCCCTATTATTAGCTAATCATGGGATCAGTGCGTCTTTTTTTCGCCATTCCCATCAAAAATAGAACGATATATTCATTGGTTTAAATAACCAACTGTTTTGAACAATTAGCACAATATTTTTGGGAGGCATGATGAACATGCTCAAATTATTGCAATTTACAGTAGTTAATACTGTCGATTTTGGCCGATATTCCCTCATTTCACCAAAAAATAGTTTTTTGCTTTTGTATTTTAAATCACAAATAAAAGTGCTTGACCTGTGTCTTAGACACAGGTCTAAGCTGTAGGTGAGAGTACAAACTTAGGTGAAAAACTAAGGAGTAAATATGAAAGTAACAGAGCTGGCAAAAAGCCTTGGAACGACTGCTGATACGGTGCGCTATTACACGCGATTGGGACTGTTAAAACCTGCTAAATCAGTGAACGGCTACAAGTCGTACTCGAATAAAGAGGTATCGAGACTTAAATTCATTTTAAGTGCCAGAAACCTTGGTTTTTCCGTTGCTGATATCAAGCAAATTCTTAATGAATCTGAAGATGGTAAAAGTGCGTGCCCATTAGTCAGAAGCCTGATCAAAGAGCGGCTTGAAGAAACAGAAAAACAGTTTCAAGCAATGTTGGCACTTCGAGGAAAAATGTCTTCAGCTCTTTCTCAATGGGAAGAAATGGAAGACAAAGCACCGACTGCAAACATGGTTTGTCATCTCATCGAAAACTTTGAACAAATTAAAAAGGCATAGGAGGAAAAATGGTGACTACTAATACAAATATAGAAACCGAATCAGGCTGTTGCTGTCAGGCAAAAGCTCAATCCTCTTCGTGTAAAAGTAAGGAGAATACGTTGGAGAAAGTATCACATAACCAACAGCTCATCATTGAAGGAGCTGGGTGTGCTAGCTGTGTAGGCAAAATTGAAGGGGCGTTAAAGGCAACTCTTGGTGTAGTCAGTGCGGAAATGAATTTTGCTGATAGGACTGTAACAGTTTCTGGGGCAGCTAAGACAGAAGAATTGATCAAAGCTGTTGAGTCTGTGGGGTATAACGCGAAGCCAATTGATGATAGCTCAGCAACAGATGCGCTTGACGAGAAAGAGGCGGCGGATTGGGCATATTACAAAAAGCTAATGCGCGATACGTTTATTGCCCTTTCACTCGGCGTTCCTTTGATGATCTACAGCATTGTGGTTGGAGAAATGACGGTTGAAACAAACCTTGAACGCATGTCTTGGCTGGTTGTAGGCATTTTAACTTTTGGTGTTATGTATTTTTCAGGTAAGCATTTTTATGTTGGTGCTTGGAAAAGCTTTAAAAACCACTCCGCTAATATGGACACTCTAATAGCTTTAGGAACAGGTACAGCTTGGGTGTATTCGATGGTTGTCGTGTTTGCACCTGAAGCCGTTCCATTGATGGCACGGCATGTTTATTTTGAAGCTACCGCCATGATCATTGGCTTAATTGATTTAGGTCTAGCATTAGAAATAAAAGCCAGAGGCAAAACCTCTGAGGCCATTAAACGTCTTATCGGCTTGCAAGCCAAAACAGCAACCGTGGTTCGTGACAACAAAGAAGTTCAGATTGGTATCGAGCAGGTTTTACTTAACGATATTGTGAAGGTAAAACCGGGTGAAAAAATTCCCGTCGATGGTGTGGTATTGGAAGGGCACACCTCTATTGATGAGTCCATGCTTACGGGCGAACCTATGCCTGTTGAAAAAGCCGAAGAAGATGAAGTTGTTGCAGGAACGTTAAACAAGTCAGGCATGATTTTGTTTAAAGCGACACGCGTAGGCAAAGACACGGCGCTTGCGCAAATCATCAATATGGTGAAACGAGCGCAAAATTCAAAACCACCGATTGGCCGCTTGGCCGATGTTATTTCAGCGTATTTCGTTCCTGTTGTCATGATCATCTCTATATTAAGTTCGCTAGCATGGCTTAACTTTGGTCCTGATCCTGCTATTGTTTTTGCCATCGTATCAGCAACTACCGTACTCATTATTGCATGCCCGTGTGCTTTGGGCTTGGCAACGCCCATGTCTGTCATGGTCGGAGTAGGAAAAGCAGCAGAAGCCGGAGTGCTTATTCGAAACGGAGAAGCGTTACAAACCGCCTCTAAAATCACTGCCATGATTTTAGATAAAACGGGCACTATTACTGAAGGGGCACCTAAGGTAACCGATATTGTTTTAGCAAAAGCTACTGACGAAAAAGACGTACTACAGCTTGCAGCAAGTTTAGAAAGCGGCTCAGAGCATCCTTTAGCGCAAGCGATTGTTGAAAGTGCGTTAGATCAGGATATTGAGTTACTAAAAATTGAATCGTTTAACGCTATTACGGGTTTTGGTGTAGAAGCAAGCTGCAATAATAAAGCCCTGCTTTTCGGAAACGATAAACTAATGAAGTTAAAAGGTATTGACCTTACTGGCTTTGTTGAACAAGCGCAGTCTTTAGCAAAAGAAGCCAAAACACCTATGTATTTTGCTGTTAATGGCGAGCTGGCAGCAATTATTGCTGTTGCAGATCCTATTAAGTCAGACTCAATTTCCGCGATTAAACGGCTTCAGACCAATGGGATTCGCGTCATCATGTTAACGGGCGATAACAAGGAAACCGCCGCCGCTGTTGCCAAAAAAGCGGGTATTAGTGAGTTTTTTGCTGAAGTGCTGCCAGAAGACAAAGCCAACAAGGTTAATGAGCTACAAGACAACGGCGAAACTGTTGGTATGACAGGAGATGGCATTAACGATGCGCCTGCACTTGCATTAGCCGATGTTGGTTTCGCAGTAGGCACAGGGACTGATGTAGCAATCGAAAGTTCTGATATTACCCTGATGCGTGGCTCACTTCACGGCCTTGCTGATGCCATAGCGGTAAGCAAAGCCACTTTACGAAATATCAAACAAAACTTGTTTGGCGCGTTTGTCTATAACGTAGCTGGGATTCCTTTTGCTGCGGGGATTCTATATCCCTTCTTTGGCATTCTGCTTAGCCCTGTAATTGCAGGTGCTGCAATGGCGTTTTCGTCATTGACCGTAGTGTCAAATGCAAATCGACTTCGCTTGTTTAAAGCAAAATAGCATTAAGGAGAAGCACGATGATGATAATTAACTTATTAGGCTTAATGTTAATCGCGCTGATCGTTTGGTGGTTTTGGCTGTACAAGCCTAACAAAACAATTGTGCAAAACAGTGAAGTGTTAATTGAAGTGAAAGATGGCGTGTATTCCCCATCTTCAATTCAGGTGTCTGCTAGCCAACCTGTCACCTTGAAGTTTATGCGCAAAGATCAATCCCCCTGCGCTGAAACAATGCTTATTCCATCATTGGAGATAAGCGAGCAGCTCAAATTAAATGAAATTACTCAAATTACCTTATCGAACTTATCACCGGGAGAGCATGAATTTCATTGTCAGATGCAAATGTATCGCGGTGTGTTAAAAGTAATTTAATTTTCATATAAACCATTTTAAGTATATTAAGTGTACGAATGTACCTATTAATTTTCGTTCATGAACGAAAGTGCTTTTGTAGACTTTCGTACACTTAGTTGGTAAGGTGTACGAAAGTTATAGGTTTCGTACATATGAAAGTTGGTTTTGCAAGAGTATCGACAAAAGAACAAGATTTAGAAATTCAATTATCAAAATTGAATGACTTTGGCTGTGAAAAGATTTTTCAAGGTAAGCAATCTGGTGTATCAATTATAAATGAAGAAAAATTAATAGAATTGATTGGTAAGGCCTGACTTCTCTAGACACTTTCTACCCGTTTAAAATATTCACGTTCATAGTTGTTTGGCGATACCCTATTATTTTTTGTATGCCGCCGAGTGGTATTATAAACCATCTCAATATAATGAAACACAGCTTGCTTAGCCTCAGCTCGATTTGGATAAATACGTCGGCGTATTTTTTCCTTCTTTAAATTGCTAAAGAAGCTTTCTGCTACAGCATTATCATGACAGTTACCACGTCGACTCATACTTGGCATAATATTGTATTCATTGAGTAACTTTCTAAATTGCCGACTGGAATATTGAGAGCCTTGGTCTGAGTGTAAACCGACTTGCTGCTGAGGCTTTCGTCGCCAATATGCTGCTGTAATCGCTTGCATAGCCAAGTCTTCTGTCATTCTATCACTCATAGACCAACCAACAATATTACGTGCAAATAAGTCCATGACGACGGCCAGAAAAAGGAAGCCTTCATGAGTTTTGATGTAAGTAATGTCGGTTACCCACCATTGGTTTGGACGTTCAACGTTAAACTCGCGATTCAACTTGTTTTCGCTAATAACATCACTTTTACCGCCGTAATAACCTCGCGGCACTTTGTAGCCTCGCTGTGCACGAATACCTGCTTTTTGCATTAAGCGTAAGATCCGATCACGGCCACAATATGCATTGGCATCGCGAAAATCCATATAGATATTGCGATAACCGTGAAAACCACCGCTTTCTATCCAAAACTGCTTAATTTTTTGTGTAAGCTGTTGGTCTGCTAGCTCTCGCTTACTGATTGGCGATTTAAGCCAGTCATAATAACCACTAGGATGAACCTCTAGCACTCGACACAAAACCCTCACTGGATAATGTGAACAACGAGACTTTATAAACCGGTATCTTTCTTTGACTCGCCGGCAAAGAATACCGCGGCTTCCTTTAACAGGTTCCTTTCCTGCTCAAGGCGTTTCAACTCACGTTTTAGCCTAGCATTATCAGCTCGTAAGTCCTGATCTTCTTCTCGTTCTTTAGTTGGCTTAGAAAACCTTTTAAGCCACGCATAAAGTGTTTTAGTGCTTATACCAAGACGTTCTGCAACATCGTTAACAGCATAGCCATGAACGGCGACTTGATTCACTGCTTCTTGCTTAAACTCTTCCGTATATCGAATACCTTTACCCATGATTTACCTCTTATGTTTATAGTTACATTTTTACCATAAAAAGTGTCGGGAATTCTCAGGCCTTACCAGAGTTTAGTGAATCATTATGAGACCTATTGAAGGTAAATAGACCATGCTGGGGCTACTAAAAATACGGTCAGAATTGAAAAGGAAATCAGAATTGGTCTTGGAATGAACATGACCCTAATATTTTTTTGAATACAAATCATAGAAGGCAAGGATGATTCAGGTAAACGAAATAAACGCTCAGTTAAACCATTTGTCGCAGTTAATTCGATTGGGACAATTTGATGACGCATTATTTGGAGTTAAGGAGCTTCAACAAATTGTTGAAGAGATCTCAGAACAAGAAGATGTTTACCTAGCTTCAATTGCTAATCTTGCCAGTTTGTTTATTGATATTGGGATGATGATGCCATGCATTGATGCGGCAAAAGTGGGCTTCGATATCTTAAATGATAATAAAGAACAGGTTATAGGTTACATAGGAGACGATAACTATTACTACAATCTTAGCAATGCAAAATCTGCTTTAATCGAAGAGCCTGATCCGTTTAAAAATTCATTTTCCACAATTGAGAAACTTGTAAGTATTAAAACTGACTTATGGAGAGCAATCAGATTTCAACATAATAACAGTGAGAATGTTGAACCGACTTTTTTAGTGAATTTAGGTAACAGCCTAAAAAGGCAATTTCGTGTTGTAGAAGCACTGGAGTGCTATGATCAAGTAACACTTCTTGACTTGGATATACCTCAAGCTTGGTTGAATCGTTCAGAGACATTGTTGATGCTAAATGAGATATCCAATACTGGCTCAATTCAAATGCTGACTCAAATTAAAAAAGGCTATGATAATGTGCTTACGTCTAATGAAGTCCCTCCAAGTTGGATTAAGTATTATCAAAGTCAGGTTGAATTTCACCAACAAAAAATAAATGAGCTTTGCGAAGAGCTTAATATCAGCACTGACCCACATGATGAAAAACTCACACAAGAAGAATATGAATCCCTCAGTGACTATCGGCGATTCTGTTTAGATAATAAATTAACCCTATCAGAGCATGGTCTCTATTGTGCTTGCTATGGCTGCGCCAGAGATAACCTTACAATACCAACAACTGATGGTATCGCAGGGGATTTTGTCATACCGATGGAAATGGTACTTAATCGCCTGGAGTCTGAGTTTTCTTTTGCACGACATCTTTTTTATGAATACCAAACGTCTGAAGAAAATCTGGATTTACTGCATGAGTCTTGTTTTTCCGAGTTATTCAACGATGAGTTGTTGGGCATTGATGTTGAACGATTGAGGACTGCCTTTCGCTCTTGTTTTGGCATCCTTGATAAAATTGGTGTGGCAGCGTGTGAGCTATATGATGTTTATCCACCAAACGGGACAGTATCGTTTCATAGTTTTTGGCAACTAGATAGAAATGATAGAAGGGCACTATTCGACAAAATAAAAAGTCCGGGATTATTGGCATTATATAGTATTGCTACCGATTTGAATGACAGAAAAGATGGCGAGTGGCACTTCTTGAAACAACTAAGAAACGATTTAGAGCATGAGTTTGTCGTCGTTCATAAACACGACAAACCGGGAGATGTATATTCATCTTATGAATTGCTTAGCAAAGTCGTATTTATAAGTGAAGATGAATTTATTACCTACGTTAAACGATTATTACAGTTGACGCGTTCAGCTATTTTCTCATTTGTATTTGCAGTTCGAGATAAGGCAATAAAAGAGAAAAAGGATGATGGAATATATATTTCTAATGCGTTATTGAGACAGGATTTTACGTTTGATGATGACGAATTAGATCTAGGTGAGACATAGTGAAGTGCTATCAGAACTTACCTAACAGAATCCGATAAGTGCGTTTGGGAATAGCCATTTATGAACCTTCAGAAAGAACAAAGGAGAGCAATAAGCTCTCCTATAGTTACTTTTACGACAACAGAAAGTTGAAGGGTTAGCCGCTGCCTAACCTGCCAAATACTCGTCCTTTACGAACCGACCTTCAGCAAGGTGCTTACGCGGGTCTCGTCTGGATTTTAAGAGCGGGGAGACTCAAGCACACTCTGTATTAGATATTATGATGTTAATCGACGTATCCGTCAAGATCATTTTGTGGATGAACTGATTAAGCTAGCACCATGTATTGTAGCATGCGGAAATACTTCTTGAACTAGCTTTTCTGCGGTTTTTAAAGTAGTTCCTGTAGCTAATAAGTCATCCACTAATAAAATTCTCTGTGGGTCTAAATGAGCTATCTTATAATTGTTAAGACACAATGGTGGAAACTCAGACCGATAATGAACAGGGATGCCTTTCAAGGAAAAATCCCCTTGGAAACCACTTTCCTTCATCTGCTTTCTTAGTCTATGTGTTAACGTCTTATGATCTTCTACGCTAATGTCAGCTCTGTCCAATAAAGTAAATGCCTCTTCAATGGTCAACTTTCGTAATAAGTCATTTGAATGATGTGCGGAGAAGACACCTGCTAAGCGCTTGCCAATAATTCGGCTTATATTATGTGAAGACGGCATTGAAATAATCAAATCATATCCAGTCGGCTCGCTGGCCTTAAATACTCTAACAATTTCGTCGTAACTGCTGCGTAATTTCTTAATACTTGAAATATCAGTGGTTAAATTATCTTTGCCTTTTAAAGCATAAATAATAGGGCAGTTATCACCGGGGATTTTGCGGTGCTTTCTTCTTGATTTCGCCGAAGCTAATAATCTTTTAAACAAAGAATAAACTGCTAGTCCGTCTATCTCTTCTTTTGTTGGGTTTCCTTGAGGTCTGGTTTTCAACCACTCTTTATTATCGTGATCAACTTTGACTACATTTCCCTGTACTACAAGTCCCAATTACAACCTCGATGTTTAATATTAAAAAGGTAGTTTAACTATTTATAGATGAATTTGAAATTGCTTTAATTCTCTGTTTTATAGTATCCCAGCCTTCGGCTTCAAATATCTATTAGTGAGTTTTTTTGCTATGATTAATTCAATGAAATTTAAATGTTATTACCATCTTTGTTAAGATTTATCTGAGGAACATCATCTAGGGGTAACAACATTTCCCGTGTTTATAGAATGGGGTCGCAGTAACAATCAAAGAATGGGGTATCTGCGGTGACTTCAGGACTGACATACTTAGTCGAAAAATTTAAAAACTTTGAGGGGAGTTCAACCATCACTTTGGACGGTGTCGTCAGAAGTCGTCTTGCAGAATTCGCAGAACAGTCGCTTTA
>Ga0233438_10003791_pt1 | contig 13699 bp, 16 predicted proteins | sample SI_123_September_FD_182720 | JGI IMG/M metagenome (GOLD analysis project Ga0233438, IMG submission 182720) | Seawater microbial communities from Saanich Inlet, British Columbia, Canada - SI_123_September2016_10_MG | ecosystem: Environmental > Aquatic > Marine > Inlet | place: Canada: British...
GATTTTGAAGATGTAAAAGAAAAAGAAGAAGATAAAGAAAAAAGCGCCTAAGAAAATAATTAAGGAGACGTCCTGTGGCTAAAAGAGATTGTTATGATGTCTTAGGTGTTACTAAATCAGCATCTAAAGATGAAATAAAAAAAGCATATCGAAAACTCGCTCTAAAATATCATCCAGATAAAACTAAAGGTGACAAAGCCTCTGAAGAAAAGTTTAAGGAGGCGAGTGAAGCCTATCACATTCTCTCAGATGAAAAGAGGAAGGCAAATTATGATCAGTTTGGTCACGCAGCTTTTGAAGGAGCTGGCGGTGGAGGTCAGGGTTTTGGCGGGTTTGATACTTCGTCTTTTTCAGATATTTTTGAAGATTTTTTTGGTGACTTTGGTGGAGGTGGATCAACTAGAAGATCAAGCAATCGAGGAAATGATCTAAGATATGATGTTAGTATAAGCTTGGAAGATGCTTTCAAAGGTATTGAGAAAAATGTTAAATACACAACTTATAAATCATGTTCATCTTGTTCAGGTAGTGGTGCAGCAAAAGGCTCTAAACCTATAAAATGTGATTATTGTAGTGGAAGAGGAAAAGTTCGAACAAATCAGGGATTTTTTACTGTTCAACAAACATGTCCTCAGTGTAGCGGCTATGGTGAAACGATTGGTAAACCATGTAACACTTGTAGCGGTAACGGCAAAGTTCAGGCTAATGAAAATGTAACTGTAAAAGTTCCAAAAGGTGTTGATGATGGAACAAGAATAAGAGTTTCTGGAAAAGGAGAAGCGGGATCCAAAGGAGGATCTAATGGAGATCTTTATTTATTTATTTCAATCGATAATCATGAAATTTTTAAAAGATCGGAAGAAAATCTATACTATGAATTGCCTATTTCATTTGCTGATGCAACACTTGGAACTTCTGTTGAGGTACCATCAATTGATGGTGGTAAATCAAAAATTAAAATACCCCCAGGAACACAACATGGTAAACAATTTAGATTAAAAGGGAAAGGTATGCCTGTTCTACGAAGAAGTGTTCTTGGAGATTTATATATTAGAATTATCACTCAAGTGCCAACATCTATTTCAAAAAGGCAAAAAGAAATATTAGAAGAATTTAATAAAATTGAAAGCAGTAAGCCCGATCCAATCATTAAAAGCTTTTTTGAAAAGGCAAAAAAATTCTGGAAAAATTCCTAATTTTAAATGCTAACTGATCAGATAATGTCTGCGATTTTTTTAATTGCAGTGTTGACTCTAATCTTACCAAGTTTTTTGTCTACAAATGATAAGCTAAAAGAATTTTTAAGAAATCTATCTATTTGGGCTATAATTACATTGGTTATTATTGTAATAATTTATTTTATAAAATAATGAAAAAAATAAATTTATCTATTACAGGCTGCAAGGGTAGAATGGGTCAACAGCTCATTAAGTCGTGCAAAAATAATAAGAATTTCAAGTTAGTTTCATTAACAGAAAATAAAATAATTAATAAAAAAATTTCAGGTATTAAACCTGGTTTAAATAATATCGAGTCATTTAAAAATACAAATGTAATTATAGATTTTACTATTCCAAAGTGCACACTTGAGATCTTAAGAATTGCAGCCAAACTTAAAAAAAAAGTTGTTATTGGTACAACAGGTTTTTCTAAAAGAGATGAAAATTTAATAAAAAAATTTTCAAAAAAAATTCCAATTTTAAAAGCAGGTAATATGAGTATTGGTGTAAATCTTTTAATGTATTTAACGGAAATTGCATCTAAATCCTTAGGAACTAATTTTCTTAGTAAAGTTTATGAAGTTCATCATAAACATAAAATAGATTATCCATCTGGTACGGCACTAATGCTAGGTAAAGGAATTGCTGACGGAAAAAATAAAAATCTTTATAATTTAATCGGAAAAAAATATTTGAATAAAAAATCTTTTCCCTACTCAAAAAAAATCAATTTTAATTCTATTCGAAAAGGAGAAATTATCGGGAAGCATGAAGTTAGATTCTCAAGTGGAAAAGAAATTGTAAAACTTAATCACGAGTCTTTTGATAGAGCTCTTTATTCAGAGGGTGCTTTAACTGCTGCTGCCTGGCTTATGAATAAAAAACCCGGTCTTTATTCAATGCGTGACCTTTTAAACTTTAAGTGAATAGTAAAGAAAAATCTAAAATAATTTTAAAGGAGTTAAATAAAATATATCCCAAAGTACCTATTCCTTTAAATTACAAAAATACTTTTACTCTTTTAATATCTGTATTACTCTCTGCTCAATGCACCGATGTTAATGTTAATAACGTTACTAAAAATATTTATCCTAAGTATAATCAACCAAAGCACTTTGTAAAATTAGGTAGAAGAAAAATTGAACGGTTAATCAATAAGATTGGCATATTTAGAGTTAAAGCTAAAAGTATTTATTTTCTTTCAAAAATACTCGTTGAAAAATATAAAGGCAAAGTTCCTAAAACTTATGAAGAACTTGAAGGTCTTCCTGGTGTAGGTCACAAAACTGCAAGCGTGGTGATGTCACAAGCTTTTGGCTACCCGGCTTTTCCAGTGGATACTCACATTCATAGATTAGCTCAAAGATGGGGCTTAACTAATGGTAAAAATGTTGTTCAAACTGAAAAAGATTTAAAAAATATTTTTCATAAGAAAAATTGGAATAAATTGCATCTACAAATTATTTGGTATGGAAGAGAATACTGTAAGGCTAGAGATTGCTATGGAATTACTTGTAAAATTTGTAAAAGCTGTTATCCAAATAGAAAAAAAAAAATTAAAACAATAAAAGCATAATTAATGAATATTCTTGGAATAGGTAACGCAATAGTTGATGTTATCTGTAAAGTTGATGATGAGTTTCTAGCTAAAAATAATTTAGCAAAAAGCAATATGAAGTTAATAGATGAGTCAGAGTTTAAAAAATTATTGGGCAATCTTAAAATTGAAGAGACAGTTTCAGGCGGGTCAGTAGCAAACTCCATTGTTGGCTTGTCGCAACTAGGCAATAAGTCAGGATTTATTGGAAAAGTAAATAACGATGACCTTGGTCAAAAATATGAACAAGGTTTAAAAAAAGAAAAAGTAGAATATTTCTACACTAAGAAAGCGGAAGATTTACCCACCGGCACATGCCTTATACTTATCACTCCAGACTCAGAAAGAACAATGTGTACTTTTCTTGGGACTGCAGGAAAAATAAACAAAAAAGACATAAACACACAAGCTATTAAAAATAGTGAAATAACTTTTCTTGAAGGATACCTGTGGGATAAGGGTGAACCTAAAGAAGCATTCGATGAAGCTATTAACTGTTCAAATAAAACAGCAATGACTTTATCAGATAAATTTTGTGTTGATCGTCATAAAGAAGATTTTCTTGAGCTAGTTCAAAATAAATTAGATATTACTTTTGCGAATGAACAAGAAATATTGGAATTAATTGACGGCAAATCCTTTAATGATGTTATTTCATTCGGTAAAAAATTAAATAAAACTCTAGTTATAACCAGATCAGATAAAGGGAGTATTGCCATTAACCACAACGAAGTAATAGAATGCAAAAGTCAAGCTAACCTAAAAATTGTAGATCTAACAGGCGCTGGTGATTTATTTGCTGCTGGTTTTCTTCATGGACATATAAACAATTTATCAATCAAAGAAAGTTTAAGTAAAGGAACTGAGATGGCCTCTAAAATAATACAGCAAATAGGTGCAAGAATAAATTAAGTTTTTTTTCTTTTAAAACTTCCTTTTCCTTTTTTGGATTTGACGACACGCTTTCGATATTTTTTTGTAAAAAGATCTATTGCAATTTTATTTCTTTTTTTCAGAGATAATATCCTTCCTTATTGTTTAAAATTAATTTATCAAACATAAATTTATCATTAATTTTTTTTCTAAGTCTATAAATATGCGTCTCTACAGTGTGCGTATCTGCATCGGACGAGTAATGCCAAATTAAATTAAGTATATTTTTTTTAGAAATAGGTTTTTTATTTTGCATCAGAAGTTCCAATAATTGAACTTCTTTTTCTGTTAAAATAATAGACTTTTTGTCTTTAATTAATTTTTTTTCATTTTTATCAAGTAAAAAACTTTTAATTTTAATTGATGAATTTTCATTAAAAGTTTTTTTTGCAGCAGATTTTTCAACAACATAATTGATCTCTTTGATTGATGTTGGAAGTTTTAAAACATCATCATAACTAATATTTTTTTCATCTTTATCTGTAACTAATATTTTAACTGCATTAATATTGATAATTATTTCTCTAATTTTCTTATTTTCTAAAATTTCTCTATGAATAAATAAAACATCATATTTGCTAATAATATTCAAATCTAAATTGTTGGTACTACAAGATAACTTAAACTTTAAATTAAGTTTAAGTTCGTTTAATGTAGACCAAAAACTATCTGATCCAAGAAATAAAACATTTAACTGATGCATATTTTAATAAAAAAACAATTTCTTTACTATAATAACTATAGAATAAAATGCGCTATAGGTAAAAGAGGAATTAAAACAAAAAGAAAAGAGGGCGATTTTATTACTCCTAAAGGCACTTTTAGAATAAAATTAATACTTTACAGAAAAGATAGAATTAAAAATTTTAAAAGCTTTGTGCCAAAACTATCTATTACAAAAAAAATGGGATGGTGTGATGATTCAAAATCAAAGAAGTATAATAGGCTAATTAAATATCCGTTCGCATTCAGTTCGGAAAAACTTTTTAGAAAAGATAATGTATACGATATTATTTTAGTTTTAAACTACAACATGAATCCAACAAAAAAATATAAAGGGAGCGCTATTTTTATTCATATAGCGAAGAAAAAATATGATGCAACGGAAGGATGTGTAGCTATAAAAAAAGTTAATCTTTTAAAATTAATTAAAAGTTTAAAAAAAAATACAAAAATAAAAATTCTTTAACTTCTTTTGCCAAAGATTAAACTACCTATTCTTACATAGGTAGATCCAAAATTAATTGCATCCATATAATCAGCTGACATACCCATACTTAAATCACTTAACGCTAATGAATTATTTAATTCACTTATAGTCTTAAAATATTTTTTATTATCTTTATCGTTAGGAGGTATCACCATTAATCCTAAAATATCTAATTTTTTTTCTTTAGTACAATAATTATAAAATGGATCTAATTCACTTACAGGTATTCCTGATTTTTGCATTTCATTTCCTATATTGACTTGTATAAAATATTTTAAATTTTTATTACAATCTATTTGAGTTTTTGCAAGAATGTCGACTAGTTTTTGACTATCTAATGAGTGTATATAATCAAAAATTTGTACTGCTTCTTTAGCTTTATTGCTTTGGAGTTTTCCGATCATATGTAATTTTAGTCCCTTTTTTAGATTCTTTATCTGAGTCCATTTTGCAGAGGCTTCTTGAACTTTGTTTTCACCAAAATGATTATGTCCAAAATCAATTAATGGCTGGATATGTGATATTTGAAAAGTTTTACTTACAGCAATTATATTCGTAGGCTTTACTAGTTTTTGGCGGTCAATATAAGATTTTATTTTATTAAATCTTTCAATTATTATGTTCATATGTTTGCTTTTAAAAAAAAATATTTTTTAATTATTTCTAATTTCGAAGATATCAATTTAGATAAAATTAGAATAAATGAAAAAATTATTATTGTATATAGAAATTTAAATTATCCAGAAAAGATGAGTGAATTAATCAGATTTAGAAATAAATGTAGATTAAAAAGAATCAAATTTTATGTAGCTAATGATAAAAGACTTTGTCTTTTGCTAAAATCTGATGGCATATACATTTCTTCCTATAATAAAGATTTTAAAGCACAGTTATTAAAAAAATTAAAAATGGATATTATTGGGTCAGCTCATGATATTTTCGAAATTAATTTAAAAATGAAACAAGGTTGTAAAAATATAATTGTCTCTAAGATATTTAAAGTGGATTATGATCTTAAATCCAATTCTTATGGTGTGATTAAATTTAATTATTTACTCAAATTTAATAAACACTTAATACCGCTTGGTGGGATCAAGTACTCTAATCTTAATAGTTTGAAGAATGTTGCATCACTAGGGTTTGCAATTTTATCGGAAGTAAAAAAAAAGCCGGCTATTGCTAACCGGCTTTTTTAATATTTTTCTAAGTGCTAATTAAAACGCTACAGAAATACCTAGTGTTCTAGAATCGTCTTCAGCATCTTTTACCCAACCAGCATTGTCAGTTGAAGCTTCTTGGAATCCGATAGTCATTCCACCAACTGTATAACCAACGTTAAATGCAGTTATTGATTGCTCAGAGTCTTCGTTACCAGAGTTTGTTCCTAAAGCATTATTGTGTCTGTATGAATCATATCTATTGTAAGATATTGATAGGGCATCATTTACTGCGTATGATACACCGTAAACCATATCTTTATAGAATATTTCATCAGCTGCTGTAGAAGTTTCACCTTCGTTGTGTAATTTCTTTTGCACACCTAATGCGAATTGTCCGATTGAATAATTAACAGCTACAGTTGCGTCATGAGAGTCAGATGTATTTGCATCTGCTGCAATTTCTATCGTCTCATAACCAGTTGTTAAAACTAAACCGTCTAATGCGCTTCCAATAGCTGGAAGATCACCTAAGTTAGTTTTAATTGAAATTGACTCACCAGAACCAACACTGTTAGCTGCAGTACCTGAATTTGCATTATCTGCATTTTCAGTGGCATCAGCTTTTGGTACATACTTGAAGTTAACTGCACCAAGGTATGGTAATGTTGTTTTAAGTCCGATACCCATTTCACCAGCTAAATCACCGATGTCATTAATTGTTCCTGCACCTGAACCCCATGCTTCTTCATAAGCGCTTGGTGTTACATCATCGATTGCATCTACTGGAGAACCGTCAGCACCAACGTAAATGTCAACCATGCCCATAACGTTTCCAAAAGTGATTAAGTTATCACCGTAACCTAAGGCGTCAGTTGTATCTTGCATAACTGTTACAGTTACACCGTTATCTAACTCAGTAGAACCTGAGAATTTTAATTCTCTGTCAGTTCCAAGTGGGTTACCTGTAGTATTTCCACCTTGAGAGTTATAAGTTGCTTCCATGCTACCTGTTACAGTAAGCTCACCAGCGTTAGCTGTTGCTACTGCGAACAAGAAAGAAAGTGCAACTAATATTTTAGTTATTTTCATTGTTTTTCCTATGTTATTTTTATTACTAATTACTAATGCATCAAACTACTTCAACAAAACCGTATATTGTGAAAAAAATAGCTTCTAGCCTTGTTTTTATTTAATTTGTTGCATTTTTATCACATTAAAAAACAGTTCTAGAATAAGCCTTTTTTAGGCTATATAGCTTTAATTATGTTAAAAAAATTCTTTATTACAAGAAATCCAAGCTTAGCTAAGTTATTTTCAGGATTATTACTCTTTGTTTTCATTCTTATAACAACATCCTGCTCCGTTCCAAAATTTGCCAAACCATCTAAAATTAGTCGAGACAATCCAATTAATGCCAAAGAAAGAGCTAGAAAAAATGTTGAAGAAGGAAGAGGCGTAAGTCTTAAAGGCATGATAGGTGGGGGCAATAAAAGTACAACTTACCAATTCAGTACATCAAATCCTTTGTGGCGCGCTTCTTTAGAAATTATTGACTTCATGCCTCTAACTACTGTGGATTATTCAGGAGGAATAATAATAACCGATTGGTATAGTGACTCCCAAGACTTAGGTGAGTCTATAAAAATTACACTTCGTTTTTTATCTAATGAGATTAGGTCGGATAGCCTTAAAATTATAGTGCATAATAAAAAATGTAAATCTAATCAAAATTGTCAAATTAATGAAATTAACTCTAATATAAAATTTGAATTACAAAGATCAATTTTATCAAAAGCAGTTAAATTAGAAAAAGAAATTAAAAATAAAACTTCAAAATAATTATATTTTATAAAATGGAAAGATATAATTTTCGAAATATTGAGAAAAAATGGCGTGATAATGAATTATTTAATTCAGTTGTAAATATTAATTCAAAAAAAAAATATTATTGTTTGGAAATGTTTCCTTATCCATCGGGAAAAATCCATATGGGTCACGTTAGAAATTACACGATTGGAGATGTAGTTGCCCGCTATTATTATTTAAATGGATATAATGTTTTGCACCCTATGGGTTGGGATGCCTTCGGTTTACCTGCTGAAAATGCTTCTAAATTAAATAAATTACATCCTAAAAAATGGACAAATGAAAATATTAAAACAATGAGAAACCAGCTTAAGTTATTGGGTTTATCTATTGATTGGAGTAGAGAAATTTCTACATGTGATAAAGAATATTACAAACATCAACAAGAATTATTTATAGATTTTTATAATGAAGGGCTAGTATCCCGTAAAGAAACATATGTAAATTGGGATCCTGTTGAAAACACCGTATTGGCAAACGAGCAAGTTATTAATGGGAGGGGCTGGAGATCAAATGCAATTGTTGAAAGAAAAAAGCTTTCTCAATGGTTTTTTAATATTACTAAATTTTCTGATGAGCTTTTAAATGATCTAGATAAATTAGAAGGTTGGCCTGAAAAAGTAAAGTTAATGCAAAAAAATTGGATTGGTAAATCAAGTGGTTGTGAAATAAATTTTCAAATTAAGGGGAATGATAATAAAATTAATATTTTTACCACAAGACCGGATACAATTTTTGGAGCAAGCTTTATTGCTTTATCAGCTGATCATCCCTTAAGTAAAGATTTTAGAAAAAATAAAGAATTTTTAAAATTCAAAGTTGAATGCAATAAATCAGGCACAACAGAAGAAGCTTTAGCAAATGCAGATAAGTTAGGATTTAAAACAGATTTAAGTGTTAAACATCCGTTTATTGAGGGAAAGAAATTACCAGTATATTTCGCAAATTTTGTTTTAATGGATTATGGTAGTGGGGCAATATTTGGCTGTCCGGCGCACGATCAAAGAGATTTCGACTTTGCAAAAAAATATGGCCTAGAAATTACTAAAGTTGTATCTAACGGATCTGATCCTAATGAATTAATTGAAGCTTACACAGGTATTGGAACCTTGATAAATTCTAGTTTTTTAAATGGCTTAGACATTGACTCTGCAAAAGAAAAAATTATTGATGAAATTGAAAAAAAAAAGATTGGGAAAAAAAGAATTCTATACCGACTAAAAGATTGGGGAATTTCTAGGCAACGTTATTGGGGCTGCCCCATCCCAATGATTTATTTAGAAGATGGTAAAGTTGTTCCGGTAGATAAAAGTGAATTACCAGTAGAGCTTCCTGAAGATGTGGACTTGCAAGCAAATGGTAATCCGTTAGATAGTCATCCTGATTGGAAAATAACTACCCAGAAATCTACAGGGAAAAAAGCATTTAGAGAAACAGATACTCTAGATACTTTCGTTGACTCTTCATGGTATTTTTTAAGGTTTTGTTCCCCGAAACAAAAAACATCTCCATTTGATATAAAAGATGCAAATTATTGGATGCCTGTAGACCAATATATAGGAGGCGTAGAGCACGCAATTTTGCATTTGCTTTATTCACGTTTTTTTACAAAGGGTATAAATAAGATTAATAAAAGTATAAAACTTTCAGAGCCATTTAATAATTTGTTCACACAAGGAATGGTATGTCATGAATCTTATAGAGATCAAAAAGGTAATTGGTTGTATCCAGATGAAGTTAAAAAATTAGACAAGAATAATTTTGTTAAAAAGTCAGATAAAACGAAAGTAGAAGTTGGCCCAGCAGAATCAATGTCAAAATCTAAAAAAAATACGGTAGACCCTTTGTCTATGATTAATCAATATGGTGCTGATGCTATAAGGTTATTTATCCTATCTGATAGTCCGCCTGAAAAAGATATTTTGTGGTCAGATGCAGGTGTTGTTAGTGCAAATAAATTTTTACAAAAAGTTTGGAATTTAAATTATTTAATTCTAAATAGAAAACAGGAAATTAGAGACACTCTGAAAGAAAAAAAATTTAATTTAGAGATAGATAATTTTGTTAATAAAATAGACACTTCTATAAAAAATTTCAGATTTAATGTTTGTATTGCCTATTTTCACCAAGTTTATAATTTTTTTAAAAACAACTTGGAGTCAAAAATAGCTAATAATATCTTAAAAGAATGTATAATTAAAATTATGAAGTTAATGTTACCGTTTGCTCCTCATTTGTCATATGAATGTCTTGATTTATTTAATTGTAAGACGATTAATATTTGGCCAGAAATTAAAAAAGATGTGATCGAAGAAATTAACCTAGCAGTTCAAGTAAATGGTAAAACACGTGATATTATTAAAATTAAGAAAGACGCACATGAAAGTGATATAAAATCTATTGTACAAAAAAAATCTAAAGCAAATAAATATATCGAAAATAAAAAGATTAATAAAATTATATTTGTGAAAAATAGAATTATAAACTACATAATTTCAAATTAATGAATAAATTATTTTCTATCATATTATTTATAGTTATTTCTGGATGTGGTTTTAAAATTGTAGATTTATCTAAAGCAAATAACTTTAGTGTTATCGATATAAACGCAAATGGAGATAAAAAAATAAATTACATAATAAAAAACAATATTTTGTATGCATCAAAAAACAATAAAGCAAAACAAATAACAATTGATATAAACACAAAAAAAAATAAAATTATTAAAGAAAAAAATATAAAAAACGAGATTACTAAATACGAAATTAAAATTATAACAGATGTAATATTTAGTGAAATCACCAAAAATAATTCTTATAATTTCACCGTCATAAAAAATGGCAGCTACGATGTAGCATCTCAAAACTCTGAAACTAGAAATAATGAAAAAAAACTAATTTCGGTATTGTCTGATAATTTAGCTGACGAGATTCTTAAAGAAATTAGACTTAAGTTAAATGATATCTAAAAGTTATTTACTAGAGAACAATATTGATCAGATCGATAAAAATTTAATTTTATTTTATGGTGAAAATTTAGGATTAAAAAATGATTTTAAAAAGAAAATAAAATCAAACAATAAAAAAATAAAAATTATAAATTTTACACAGGAGGAAATATTAAAAAATGAAAATTTTTTTTTTAGTGAAATTTTGAATATTTCACTCTTCGAAGAAGAAAAAATTTTTTTTATAAATTATGCTAATGATAAAATCATGCCTATTATAGAAGAAATAGAGAAAAAAGCAGCAGCAGAAAAAGTATATTTGTTTTCAGATATATTAGAAAAAAAATCTAAGCTTAGAAATTTTTTTGAAAAGAAAAATATTTGTATTGCTGTTCCTTGTTATGCAGATAATGAAATCAGTATAAAGAAAATAATATTGAAAAATTTAAAAGGGTTTGAGGGACTGTCTGCTGAAAATATCAACTTAATAGTAGATAACTGTAATCTTGATAGAATAAAACTGAATAATGAATTAGAAAAGATATTCTCTTATTTTACAAATAAAAAAATAAATAATAAAGAATTAGAAAAGATTCTAGATATTAGAATAAATGATAATTTCAATTTACTTAAAGACGCGGCATTAAACGGTAACAAAATTAAAACAAATAAATTATTAAGTGATACAATAATTGATGCTGATAAGAATGTATTTTATTTAGCATTAATAAATCAAAGACTTAATAAAATTGCTGAAGCTGCACACCTATCTAAAACTACAAATTTAGAAGATGCTATTAACAGAATTAAACCACCTATATTTTGGAAAGATAAGCCAAGTTTTAAAGAACAAGTTAAAAAATGGAACATAGGTAAAATAAAATTAATTTTAAAAAAAACCTATGATTTAGAAGTTAAAATTAAATCAGATGCATTAATTGAAAAAAATGTACTAGTAAAAAAACTCATAGTAGATATGTGTAATATGGCTAATTCTTAGTCAATAAATCAGAGACAAGTTCGAATTGTTCTAAATCTTTGTACTCAATTATAATTTTGCCTGAATTATCTTTTTTGTTTGCTATATTAACTTTTAAACCTAAAGTTTTTTCAATACGTTCTTGAGCTTGCATAATATTTGAATCATATTTTTTGTCCGTTTTTTTAATTTTTTTTGATTTAACTAAGTACTCAACTTTTCTAGCACTATAATTTTTTAAAACAATTTCTTCTGCAACACGTGAAGGATCGATTAAACCTATAAGTGGTCTAGCTTGACCAGCTGTAAGTGAGCCCTCTTCAATCATGTTTAATACGTCTGGTGGTAGGGTTAATAATCTTAGCGAATTACTTATATGGCTTCTGCTCTTTGACATCAGTTTTGAAATGCTCTCATGATCATATTTAAATTCCTTTGACAATCTTTCATATCCCTTGGCTTCTTCGACTGCATTTAAATCATCTCTCTGAATATTTTCAACTATAGCAACTTCTAGAGATTCTGCGTCGCTTAAATCTAAAATATTTACTGGTATTTCGTGAAGCCCTGCTCTTTGCGCCGCTAACCATCTTCTTTCACCTGCAACTATTTCATATTTACCTGAATCGTTTTTTTTGGGCCTGACTGCTATAGGCTGAATTACACCTTTTTTTCTTATGGAGTTACTTAATTCTTCTAATTTTTCTTGATTAAATGTATTTCTAGGTTGGTAAGGATTTCTACTAAGGTCACTTATAGAAATTTTATTTAGTTGTTTCTCTTTAGAAAGTTCTTCATTTGAAGGTTGGTCACCGAATAAAGCCGACAACCCTCTACCTAATCCTTTTTTTTTACCTGAGTTCATGCGGCACTTTCTAGATTATTTTTTTTTAAAAATTCTTCGGCTAATCTTAAGTACGAGTTACTACCAGCACAGTTCTTATCATAAATTACACATGGTAAACCATGCGAGGGTGCTTCTGATAACCTCACGTTTCTTTGTATAACTGTTTTGTAAACTTTATCTTTAAAATATTTTCTCGCCTCATTGTCGACCTGTGAGGAAAGTTTATTTCGCTTATCAAACATAGTTAATAGAATACCTCTAATTGTTAATTTTGGATTTAGATTTTCTTTAATTCTATCTATAGTTTTGACCAACTGAGTTATCCCTTCTAAAGCAAAAAATTCTGTTTGCAAAGGTACTAGTAATTCGTCTGAAGCAACCAAGGACATAATAGTAAGCAAACTTAAAGAAGGAGGACAGTCTATAAAAATATTATCATACTTTTTTAATAGTCCTAATTTTTCAGATGACAAGATTTCTTTTAAAACAAAAGCTCTTTTTGAATCGTTTGCTGTTTCTACTTCAAGTCCAGATAAATTTACATGAGATCCGATGATATCTAAATTTTCAATATTTGTTTTTTGAATAACTTGATTTAAATTTATTTTTCTAATTAATAGATTGTAAATATTTTTTTCTTCATCACTATTGCTCTTTCCAAACCCAGTTGTGGCATTACCCTGGGGATCTAAATCAATAACCAGATTTGTTTGACCCATAATGGACAGTGAGGCTGCCAAATTAATGACTGTTGTTGTCTTACCTACTCCACCCTTTTGATTAATCACCGAAATAGTTGTCGTCATTTTTTTATATCAACTATAATTATTTTAGAGTCCTTGTTAGTTATGCTATCTTCAAGTTTATAGTCGTATTTTTCTCTTTTAAAAGCTTTTTTTAAATCTTCCTGTGCATTTTGACCCTTTAAAACAATTGTTTT
>Ga0233438_10003793_pt1 | contig 13696 bp, 11 predicted proteins | sample SI_123_September_FD_182720 | JGI IMG/M metagenome (GOLD analysis project Ga0233438, IMG submission 182720) | Seawater microbial communities from Saanich Inlet, British Columbia, Canada - SI_123_September2016_10_MG | ecosystem: Environmental > Aquatic > Marine > Inlet | place: Canada: British...
GCATCACAGATGCATCAACCACTCTAATATTTTCTAAACCATGGACTTTAAGTTTTTCATCTACCACTGCCATATTATCAACTCCCATTTTAAGTGTGCATGATGGATGATAAGCAGTTTCAGCTTTAGCAAGATCTAAATTTGATTTTTTAGCAACTGTCCATGCCTCACCAAGAGCAACTAAATGAACGGATGCTAAATAATTAGTTATAACTTTTAAAACTGTAGCACTACCTAAATCACCTGTATGTAATATTTTTCTGCCCATAACCGTTAATGCAGGTAAAATTTTATCAAAAGCTTCTCTTTCTCCACCAACAAAAATTGCAATATTACCTGTTGCAGCTCTATGACATCCTCCGCTTACAGGTCCATCTAATGGAACAGCTTTTTTAGCAATTATTTTTTTCCCAATTCTTTTAATTTCAGCTTCATCAGTTGTACTCATCTCTAACCAAATTTTGTTTTCAGATAAACCGTTGATTACTCCATCATCAGATTCCATAACCTCAGCACAAATTTTAGTAGAGGGTAAACAGGTAATAATTAAATCAACTTGTTCGGCAAGTTCTTTTGCTGAATTTGTAACCTTAGCTCCTTTATCTTTAAATGATTTAGTAAGATTTTCATCTAAGTCTCTAACTGTTAAATCAAAGTTATTTCTCAACAAACTTCCTGCTAGTTTGCCCCCAACATTACCCAATCCAATAAAACCAACCTTCATTAATATCTCCTTAATTTTGATGAATATTCAGACACTAATGTTATATTTGTTTTTAAAATTATGCACTCAGTAAAAATTGAACCGAAATATTCAAATCTATCAAACCCAAGAGTTGGATTAATCGCATTAGCTACAGATTTTAGAATAGAGAAAGATTTTATAAGTGTCATCAAAGATCAAAATATAGATTTTTTTGTTAACAGAATTCATTGTTATTTTCCGTTAACAAGTGAAAATTTAATAAAAATGTCTAGTACTGTAACAGAAATATCTGAAGATATTTTGCCTAATGAAAAATTAGATTGTGTAGTTTATGGATGTACTTCAGGAACTATTGCTGCAGGTTATGAGAATATTAAAAAGAAAGTTAATATAGCAAAACCTGAAGCAGAAGTTACCACACCAAGTACAGCAGCAATCAATGCTTTAAAAAAGATGAAAATTAAAAAGATTGCAATCTTTACTCCTTATTCGAAAGTATTAAACGATGAAGTGATTGATTATTTTAAAAGTGAAAATTTTGAAATTTCTTCAAACGCTTATTTTGATATCTTAAGTGATTTAGATATTGGTAAAGTGGATGAAGATTACTTATATGAAACATTATCAAAAATGGATTTAGGAGATGCAGATGCTCTTTTTATTTCTTGTACAGCATTACCTGCTTTATCAATCATAGAGAAACTAGAAAAAAAATTAAACAAAGTAGTGTTATCTAGTAATCAAGTTTTAATATGGGATACATTACAATCAATTGGAAAAAAAGATTCAATTGAAGGTTTTGGCAAATTATTTAAGAATTAAATATATGGATTTTACAAAAGAAGAATATCAACGAAGACTTAAAAAAGTTCAAAAAATGATGCAAGAAAAAGGCATCGAATTATTGATTTCACATGATACGAATAATTTAAATTATCTAACTGGTTATGATGCTTGGTCTTTTTATTATGCACAATGTGCAATTGTTCATGTAAATGCTGAAGAGCCTTTATGTTTTGTAAGGGCACAAGACTCAGGAGGCGCTTATATCAAAACATATCTTAAGGATGAAAATATTATAGTTTATGACGAAGGTTATATTCATACATGGCCAAAGCATCCTTACGATTATTTAGTTCAAGTAATTAAAGAGAGAAAATGGGACAAGCTCTCTGTTGGCGTGGAAATGGATGCTCATTATTATACAGCTTTTTGTCATGAAAAAATTAAACAAGGCTTGCCCAATGCTAAAATTGTAGACAGCGATAGACTTGTTAATTGGGCAAGATTAGTAAAATCAGATGCGGAAATTGGATTTATGAAATCTGCAGCATTAATTTCTGAAAAAGGAATGAAGACTGCAATGGAGGTTATTAATCCTGGTGTTAGACAGTGTGATGCAGTTGGAGAAATTCAAAAATCATTATTTTATGGAACAGAGGAGTTTGGAGGAGAGTATTCAAGTATTGCAACTTTACTTCCAACAGGAAAAGGAACTTCAGCTTCACATTTAACAGCTACCCAAGATGAATTTGTAGAAGGTGAGGCAACTATTATTGAGCTGTCAGGTGTTTACAAAAGATACCATGCGCCAATGGCTAGAACCGTATTGTTAGGTAAACCTGATCAGTTAAAAATTGATACAATGAAGAAAACTATTGAAGCTTTGGAAATGGGTATTAGTTCAGTAAAACCTGGCAATACTGCAGATGATGTAGCTCAAGCCTTTTGGAAAATATTAGACAAATATGGTATCGATAAAAAATCAAGAACTGGATACTCAATAGGGATTGGTTATCCGCCTGATTGGGGAGAGCACACTCTTAATATATATAAAGGGGACATGACTGTCCTAGAACCTAATGTATGTTTTCATATGATTGCAGTAATGCAATTTGGTGATTGGGGTGTTGAAGCATCAGAAGCTATTAGAGTTACAGAAAATGGAAGTGAATTATTTTGTAATATGAGCAAAGAATTACACATTAAATAAATTGCTTGATTATCAATCTAACAAATGTTTTAAAGTCATATGAGCAATGATCACTTCGTCAGATTCGAGAATGTAGATAAAAGTTACGACGGTAAACAACTTGTTGTAAAAGGTTTAAATCTTGACATCGCTGAAGGTGAGTTTGTTACAATGCTTGGACCCTCTGGTTCTGGTAAAACAACATGCTTGATGATGTTAGCTGGATTTGAAACTCCAACTAACGGACAAATTTATTTAGATAATAAAGTTATCTCAGATATTCCGCCCCACAAAAGAGGTATTGGAATGGTATTTCAAAACTATGCTTTGTTTCCTCATATGACAGTATATGAAAATTTAGCATTTCCTTTAAGAGTTAGAAAAATTCCAAAAGATGAAGCTGATAAAAAAGTTGATAAAGCATTATCAATGGTATCTCTTCAAGGCTTTGAAGCTAGAATGCCAATGCAATTATCAGGAGGACAACAACAGAGGGTTGCTGTTGCAAGATCATTGGTATTTGATCCACAATTAGTTTTAATGGATGAACCTTTAGGGGCATTAGATAAAAATTTAAGAGAAAGTATGCAGTATGAAATTAAACATATTCATGAAAGCATTGGAGTAACAGTTGTGTACGTTACTCACGATCAAACAGAGGCATTAACGATGTCTAATAGGATTGCAGTTTTTAATGATGGAAAAGTTCAGCAGCTTTCAAGTCCTGATGAATTATATGAAAGACCAGTTAATTCATTTGTTGCAGAATTTATTGGTGAGAACAATACCTTTGCAGGTGAAGTATCAGATATTTCAGGTGATAAATGTAAAGTTAAATTAAATTCTGGTATAGAAATTTTAGCAAACCCTATTGTTGCAAAAGCAAAAGGAGACAAAACTACAATATCACTTAGACCTGAAAGAGCATTAATTGATCCAGACACTAAGATGGATAATAATCACAAAGGTAAAATTGAAGAAGTGATTTATCATGGTGATCACACCAGATTAAGAGTAGATCTATTAGGAAATAATCAATTTATTTTGAAAGTCCCAAACAGTTCAAGTAGAATGGATATAAAAGAGGGTAGAGAAATTAATATCGGTTGGAATAGTGTTGATTGTAGAGCTCTAGATCCTAAATAATTACTATTAGTTATTCACTTAAAAGATAAGACAAATTAACCCCAATCAGCTGTTGACTAAGCTAATCTATATTGTTTTACTTTAACTTTATAAAAACTAAACGTTAACGTTAAATAGGAGAATACATGAAAAAATTAAGTAAATTATTACTTGCTCTTTCTTTTGTACTTTCTGTAACAACTTCAGCATTTGCAGTTACTGTAGTGTCTTGGGGTGGAGCTTACACAGAGTCACAAAAATTGGGTTACGGTGATCCTACAGCAGCAAAACTTGGAATACCTGTTAATTGGGTAGACTACACTGGTGGATTATCAGAAATTAAAGCTCAAAAAGAAGCTGGAAAAATAACTTGGGACATCATTGATGTGTACGCAAAAGACACAATCATTGGATGTGATGAAGGTATTTTCCATGAATTCGATTTTGATAAAGATTTTTCACCTGCTCCAGATGGAACACCTGCAAGTCAAGACTTCTTCACTGGCATGCCTTCTAAGTGTGCAGTTGGAAACATTCTTTACTCATGGAACTTTGCTTACAATGATGCAACTATCGGTGATAAAAAACCAAAAAGTCTAAAAGACTTTTTTGATACTAATAAGTTTCCTGGAAAAAGAGCTATTTACAAAGGTGCAATGTCTAACTTAGAAATTGCTATCACTGCAGACGGTGTAAACCCTGGTAAAGGTTCTGACTTAACTTACAGAAAACTTGAAGCAGATGGCGGTATTGATAGAGCTATGAATAAGCTTAAAGCACTTTGTACAGATCCAAATGGTGGATGTGTATTCTGGAATGCTGGAGCTCAACCACCAGAACTACTAGCTAATGGTGAAGTAGTAATGGCAACAGGTTGGAATGGTAGATTCTTCAATGCACAAATGGAAGGAACTCCACTTGTACAAGTATGGGATGGACAAATTCTTGACTATGAATACTTTGCATTAGTTAAAGATGGTCCAGGCTATGCTGATGGTTCAGCAATGAAAGTACTTAGAGAAATGACAAGTACTGAAATGCTAGCAGGAAGTGCTAAGTATATTGCTTACGCTCCTTGGAGAAAATCTTCAATCTCTATTATGGAAGCAGGAGAGCCTTGGTTTAAAGATGGTAAGACTAACATGGTACCACATATGCCAACAGCTCCGGCTAACACAAAAAGATACATCCTAATGAACCCTGATTTCTGGGCAGATAACCAAGATGAAATCGGTGAGAAATGGGAAGCTATGAAAGCTGGTCTATAATTTAGTTTTATAGAATAGTTTTTTATACTATATTGAAAGGGCAGTTATTTATAACTGCCCTTTTTTATTATGAGCAAAGAACAAATATTATCATCTGATGGAATACCACTAGAGCTTAGTTTAAAAAAAGCTGAAAGAAAAAATAAACTCAAAGCATTATTTTTAGTTGGTCCACTATTTTTATTTATTTTAATTACTTTTGTATTTCCAATCGGCGATATGCTTTTTAGAAGTGTGGATGATCGAATGATTACAAAGATGCTTCCAAATACTTTTAAAGCTTTAGAGACTTGGGATGGCAAAGAGCTACCAAGTGAAGAAGTGTATAAAGCATTTTATGATGATTTTTATCCTCTAGCTATGGCAAAAAAATCTGGAAAACTATACCAGAGACTAAATTACGAAAAATCAGGTTTCAGCAGTGGGTTAAAGAAAACAAATAGAAAAATAAAAAAATTTGAGAAGGCTAACTATAAAGACCAGTTTATGAAAACTCATAAAATATGGACAAAAGTTGAGTATTGGACTGCTTTAAAAAATACTGCCCCTAACTGGTCTTATGCAAAATACTTAAAGGGATTAGATCTAAAATTTGATGAAAATCGAAATATTGTTCAACAAGATGAAGATAGAAGAATTCATAAAATCTTATGGATGAGAACTCTTAATGTAGCTTTTTGGGTAACAGTTTTTTGTTTTATTCTTGCCTACCCAATTTCGCATTTATTAGCAACTCTTCCCATGAAATATAGTAATTTATTAATGATTTGCGTATTACTTCCATTTTGGACATCTCTACTTGTTAGAACTTCAAGTTGGATGGTATTACTTCAACAGCAAGGACCCGTTAATGACTTAATTGTCTGGCTCGGATTTGCTGCAGACGATAACCGGCCAGAGCTGATGTATAATGTGATTGGAACTTTTGTTGCAATGACGCAAATACTTTTACCTTTTATGGTTTTACCTTTGTACAGTGTGATGAAAACTATTTCTCCAAGCTTAATGAGAGCTGGTAAATCTTTAGGGGGCACACCTTTAACATCATTTGTAAAAATTTATTTTCCATTAACAGTTCCTGGTATTGGAGCTGGTTGCTTATTGGTTTTTATTCTTGCTATTGGATACTATATTACACCAGCATTGGTTGGAGGAGCTAGTGGATCTCTGATTAGTAATACAATTGCTTATCACATGAAGAGTTCATTGGACTGGGCTTTTGCATCAGCGCTTGGAACCATGTTGTTAGTAGGGGTACTTACAATTTATTGGATTTATAACAAACTTGTTGGAATAGATAATATTAAACTTGGATAATTAATTATGGCATTACCTAATCATACACCTTGGAATTATAGAATTTGGCACTACACATACTTATTCTTTTGTGGTTTAGTATTTTTCTTTTTAATTGCACCTTTATTTGTAATTTTACCTCTTTCATTTAATGCCGAACAATACATTCACTTCTCAGCAAAAATGTTAGCACTTGATCCTGAAGGATTTTCTTTGAGATGGTATGAAGATATGATTTATGGAACCAAGAACCCTTGGGGACTTGCAACTAAAAATAGTTTAATTATTGCTTTTTTTGCAACTATTGGATCAACATTACTTGGAACAGTCGCAGCACTAGGTCTAAGTAGTAGACACATGCCTTATAAAGCAGCTTTTATGGCATTATTAATTTCTCCAATGATTGTTCCATTAATTATTTCTGGAACTGCAATATTTTTCTTTATGGCAAAAGTTGGTTTGGCAGCAACACATACAGGAATTATTATTGCTCATATAATTTTAGGAACACCATTTGTAGTAATAACAGTTACCGCAACATTAACAGGATTTGATCATAGCGTAACAAGAGCAGCAGCTAGTTTAGGAAGTAATCCTGTAAATACATTTAGAAAAATTACTCTACCATTAATTATGCCAGGTGTAATATCGGGTGCACTATTTGCGTTTGTAACTTCTTTCGATGAAGTGATCGTTGTATTATTTTTAGCAGGTCTAGAAAACACAACCATTCCAATTCAAATGTGGGTTGGATTAAGAGAGCAATTAAGTCCGACTATTTTAGCAGTTGCGACATGTTTAATTATTATGTCGACATTAATTCTAGTAAGTGCCGAATTACTTAGAAGAAGATCTGATAGACTTAGAGGAATTAATAGATAATCGATTTACAGGTCAATTTTTTTTAAATATATACTTTATCTTTAAATTATGGATATCAAAAAAGTTGTTGTTATTGGCTCAGGTACTATGGGTAGTGGAATTGCAGCCCATTTATGTAATGCGAATGTGCCTGTTACATTATTAGATCTTACAACTGAAATTTCTGAAAAGGCAAGAGATAGGATATTTAAGTCAAAACCTCCACTATTGTTAGATAAATCACAAATTGAGAATATTAAAGTAGGTAATATCAACGATAATTTTGATGCTGTTAAGGAAGCGGATTGGGTGGTTGAAGCAGTTGTTGAGAGAATTGATATTAAACATAATATTTATGAGAAAATTTTCAAAAATAGAAAAGAAGGTGCAATTGTTTCATCAAACACATCATCTATTCCAATTAAAGTTTTATCTGAAAAATTAACTGCTGAAGAAAAGAAAGACTTTTGTATCACTCACTTTTTTAATCCAGTTCGATACATGGGATTATTAGAGATTGTTAAAAATGAAAATAATGATTTAGCGAAAATTAATTCTCTAAAGAAATTTTGTGAAGTAGAGCTTGGAAAAGGAGCAATAGTTTGTAATGATACTCCAGGATTTCTAGGCAATAGAATAGGTGTTTTTGCAATGCAAATTGCAATGACTGAAGCTTTTAAAATGAAATTAAGTATTGAAGAAGCTGATGCAATATTTGGAAGACCAATGGGAATACCAAAAACAGGAGTTTTTGGTCTTTATGATTTAATTGGAATTGATTTAATGGCTGATGTTTTAAAAAGTTTTATCAAAGAACTATCAGAAAATGATCCTTTCCAGGAAGTTGCTAAGGAAATCCCTTTAGTTAAAAAATTAATTGAGACAGGATATACGGGTCGAAAAGGTAAGGGTGGTTTTTACCGAATGAATAAAACTGGTGCAACCAAGGTTATGGAAGCAATTAATCTTGAAACTGGTGAGTATTCTACAAGTCAAAAAATTAATATTGCCTCAGATAAAGTTGATTTAAAATCTTTGATTTCAAGAGATGATAAATATGGTGAGTACGCGTGGTCTGTTATTTCAAAAATTATAAAGTATTCATCTTCATTAGTTCCTGGAATAACTAAAGATTTTAATGATATTGATGAAGCAATGAGACTTGGTTTTAATTGGGCTAAAGGACCATTTGAAATGTTAGAAGAAATTGGTGTTGAAAATTTTTTCAATAAAACTGACGATTTTCAAGGAAATGAGTTTTTAGAAAATTTATCTAAAAGTAAAGAACAAGACTTTTATGGCTCTAGACAAAAATATACTGAAATAGAAACATTAGGAAAAGTTAAAAAGAAAGCAGTCAGTGTTGATGGAAACAATTCAGCTCAAATTTATCGTTTTAATGATTATAACATTGTTGAATTTACAACTAAAGCTAATGCACTTGATTACGATTCAATGGATGCCCTTAAAAAAGCTACTGATAAGCCTTTAATTATTATCAATGAAAGTATGCAATTTTCTGCTGGTGTAAATTTAACTTACACAATGGATTTTGCGAATAAAGATGATTTTAAATCTATTGAAAAATTTATTAAATATTTTCAAGAAACATGCAAACATCTGAAATATTCTGATCATCCAGTAATCTCAGCCCCATCAGGTTTAACTTTGGGTGGAGGATTTGAAGTAATGGTTCAAAGTAATTTTGTTGCCTCACACACAAATATTGTTGTTGGTTTAGTTGAAACTATTGTTGGATTAATTCCAGCAGGAGGTGGATGTAAGGAAATGTTGGCAAGATGGTTAGATACAGATCAGGCTAAAAAAGATCCAAATTACGCCCCTCTTAAAGTATTTGATATTATTGGCTATGGTAAAACTGCAACTTCACCAGTTGAGGCAGAACCTATGAAATATTTAAAACCTGAAGATAAAAAGATTATGAACAGGAATAGTTTACTTGAGGTTTCAAAGAAAATTTTAAATGAAAATAAAGATTTTAAAGCCCCATCAGAGACAAAATTTAACCTTCCAGGAAAAACTGTGGTTCCCGAAATGAATAAGATTTTAGAAAAATTATATAACGATAAGGTTATTCTTGATCATGGATTAAAAGTTGCTCAAGAATTAGCTAATGTGTTAAGTGGTGGTGATACAACGATTGATAAAACTTTATCTGAAGATGATCTGTATAAATTAGAATTAGATGCTTTTATGAGATTAATTGAGACCAAAGAAACTCAAGAAAGAATTAAACATACTCTTGCTACAGGAAAACCTTTAACTAATTAAACACTTATTTAAACATTCTAACAGTATTAATAAAATCAGGTCTGAGCACATATTCAGATCTATGAGAATATTTTATTTTTTCTAAAACTTTTATACCGTAAATTACTTTACCTATTGGAGTGTATTCACCTTCAAACAAAGGTTCATCATCAAGAATAATAAAAAACTGACTATCTTCAGAATCATACTTTAAAGTTCTTGCTAAACCAACCGCGCCTCTTTGAAAATTAAATTCAGCATCAATTTCTGATTTAATTGTACCAAACCCAGATTTGCCAGTTCCCATCTTTCCATAATTTATTAGATTTTTTTTACCAAACTCAATGTCTCCCCCTTGAACAAGTTTATCTTTTATAACTCTATGAAAAGCAACATTGTCATATAATTTTAAATCAATTAATTTTTTAAATCTTTCAACTCCATTGGGAGATATTTCGGGATAAAGCTCAATTATAACATTTCCACATTCAGCATTAAGAACAACAATATTTTCTGGTTTTTCAAAACTAATTTTTTGTGGATCAAAATTTTTTATAAACAAACATTTGTTTTTAATCAAAATAGTAAAACCTATAGCAAAAATTGTTAATAGTATTAGAAATGTGAAAATTAATTTTTCATGTAATGAAGCTTTAATTTTTTTAATCATATTTAAAATTCAAAACTACTATCAATTTGATTTAATTTATCTTTAATAAATTTTATCTTTTGATTTAGAATTGTATCATTTGAAGTTTTATAATCTCCAGATATTAAATGTGAATACACTTCCGCCATATCTTCAGAGGGAATAGTCTTTGAGTATTCAGTAAAAAAACCATTAGTATCTTTATAAGTATCAAGACTTAAATTTTTAGTACAGGTAGAACATTCAGCATATTTAAAATTTGGATTATTAAATTTTTTCCATTCATCTTCATCAAATAGATCTTTAAAACCATCATTAATAATATGGAATAATTCATGATGAATGACCCTTTCAAAATATTTTTCATTAAATTTTAGATCTATAATTAATGTTTTCATTACATGATCTGGAATTCCCGCTGTATTTATTCCTGAAATTGATAAATTTTCACACATAACAATGTATTTTAAGTTAATCTTCTTTAAAAATTCCTTTGAATATCTATTCAAATTTTTAGATATTATTTGATATTTGCTATCATAGGTTTGTTGATTGGAATTAACACACGCAATATTGTTTTGAACTCCTAATCTAAATGGTTTTTTTGCATAAAAGTATTTGAGTTTGTTCGGTGTTTTTAATTCATAAATTTCTAAATTTGGAATTTTAATAAGATTATAAATAGAATTTGAATTTGCAGACGTTATCAAAAAAAATGATATCAAAACTAGCTTAAAAATCCTCATAAACATAATTTAGATGATATTCGATTTAAAAAGAATGTGGTACATTTTGTTTATAAATGAAAAAAGAGCGTAACAAAAATCCTATCCAGCCTGTTAGTGGAACTAAAGTTCCAAGATTTGCAGGTCCTTCAACATTTGCAAGACTACCAGAGTTAAGGGATGTGGAAAGTTGTGACGTTGCAATTGTTGGGGTACCATTTGATGCAGGCACAAGTTATAGACCTGGTGCAAGATTTGGCCCACAAAGTATTCGACAAGCTTCAAGACATTTAAGAACCAACTATCATCCAAGTTATGATGTGGAACCTTTTAAAGTGCAACAAGTAGCAGATGCTGGTGATATTACTTGTAATCCGTTTAGTATTGATGAAGCAATAAAACAAATCGAAGTTGGAGCGACAGATTTATTAAATAAAGTAGGCGGTATAATTAGTTTAGGTGGTGACCATACAATCGCAGTACCACTCCTTAGAGCAATTAATAAAAAATGTAATGGACCAGTTGCTCTAGTTCATTTCGATGCTCATTTAGATACGTGGGATACTTATTTTGGCGCACCTTATACACATGGAACTCCATTTAGAAGAGCTAGAGAAGAAGGTCTATTTTTAGATGACGCTTCAATGCATGTTGGTATAAGAGGTCCACTTTATAGTAGAGATGACATTAAAAACGATGAAAGTTTTGGATTTAAGATAATTCACTGCGATGAATTTCAAACAGAGGGAACAGATAAAATTGCAGAAAGAATTAAAAAAAGAGTAGGAGACAATCCTTTATACTTATCTATAGATATTGATGTGCTTGATCCTGCTTTTGCTCCAGGAACAGGAACACCCGAGATTGCAGGTATGACTACAAGAGAGATGGTCAATGTTTTAAGAGGACTTTCAGGATTAAATCTTGTTTCAGCTGATGTAGTCGAAGTTTCTCCAGCTTATGATCATGCTGAAGTTACTTCATTGGCTGCTGCAACAATAGTTTACGAGCTTACAAATTTATTTGCAAAATCATAAAGAAAGGATACGTTTCAAAAATGTTAGATAAAAAAAATTTTTATATAAATGGTCAGTGGGTTGCTCCAAAAAAACCTAATGATTATAAAGTTATAGATCCATCGACAGAGGAAGAGTGTGCAGTAATATCTTTAGGTGGAGTTGAAGATGTTAATGATGCCGTAGGTGCTGCAAAAAAAGCATTTGAGACTTGGGCATTTTCATCAAAAGAGGAAAGATTAGAATATTTAGAAGCTTTGTATGCTATTTATAAAAAAAGATGGGCAGACATGGCTCAAGCAATTTCACTTGAAATGGGAGCGCCAATTGATTTTTCAACTCAACTTCAAGCGGGAACAGGCGCAAGTCATATCAAATCTTATATTAAAGTTTTAAAAGAATATACATTTGAAGAAATATTAGGAGATCATGCTCCAAACAATAAAATTTTACATGAACCAAAGGGAGTTTGTGCATTAATTACACCTTGGAATTGGCCAATGAACCAAGTTTGTCTAAAAGTAATTCCAGCTATAGCAACTGGTTGTACTATGGTGCTTAAGCCATCTGAGATTGCTCCTTTATCTTCTATGATATTAGCTGAGATGATTGATGAAATAAAATTACCAAAAGGTGTTTTTAATTTAGTTAATGGAGATGGAGCTGTGACAGGTGATGCTTTAACCAGTCATCCAGATGTTAACATGGTTTCATTTACAGGATCTACAAGAGCAGGAGCTTTAATTTCCGAAAATGCAGCAAAAGATTTTAAAAGAGTTAGTTTAGAGCTTGGAGGAAAAGGCGCTAATATTATATTTAAAGATGCAGATGCTGAAGCTGTTGAAAGAGGAGCGCTTAGATGTTTTAGAAATACAGGACAATCTTGTAATGCTCCAACAAGAATGTTGGTAGAAAAATCAATGTATGATGAAGCGGTTGAAAGAGTTAAAAATTTTGCAAATTCAATGAAAGTTGATGTGGCAACAAAAGAGGGTGATCATATAGGTCCAGTAGTTTCAAAAACTCAATTTGATAAAATTCAATCATTAATTCAAGTTGGAATTGATGAAGGTGCAAAATTAGTAGCAGGTGGAACCGGAAAACCTGATGGATTAGACAAAGGTTACTTTGTAAAACCAACAGCTTTTGCAGATGTGAATAATCAAATGCAAATTGCAAGAACAGAAATTTTTGGACCTGTGTTATCGATTATACCTTTTGAGACAGAGGAAGAAGCGATTGCAATTGCAAATGATACTCCTTATGGACTTTTAAATTTCATTCAAACTCAAGATCAAGAAAAAGCTAACAGAGTTGCAAGAAAACTTAGATCTGGAATGGTTGATATCAATGGTGCAGGTCTAGCACCTGATGCACCTTTTGGTGGTTACAAACATTCTGGTATTGGTCGTGAAGCTGGAAAATTAGGGCTTGAAGAATATCTTGAAGTTAAAGCTGTAAGTGGTTGGAACGATTAATTAGGAATAGAATTTTTTTTAATTCCATCTAATAAATTCAAACATTTTTTTAGCTCATCTAAAACTATGAACTCATCAATTTTATGAGCTTGATCAATTGAGCCTGGACCACAAACGACAGTACTAATTCCAATTTCTTGAAACAAACCTGCTTCAGTTCCAAAAGAAACTACTTGTCTAGAATTGTCACCAGTTAAACTTGAGATTAATTCACAAGCATCTGATTTATCTTCTCTGTCAAAGCCAACTATTTCACCAATGATATTTTTTTCAATTGAAGCGTTTGGAAAAATTTTTTTCATATCAGGAAGCAATACTTCATTTGCGTA
>Ga0233438_10003811_pt1 | contig 13651 bp, 20 predicted proteins | sample SI_123_September_FD_182720 | JGI IMG/M metagenome (GOLD analysis project Ga0233438, IMG submission 182720) | Seawater microbial communities from Saanich Inlet, British Columbia, Canada - SI_123_September2016_10_MG | ecosystem: Environmental > Aquatic > Marine > Inlet | place: Canada: British...
ATTGACTGATGACTGACTGATGACTGACGCATGACTGATGGACTGGTCAGGGGTTAAGTCGGTTCGGTTCTGGTCGTTGGAGAGTTGATATTGAGGAGGTGGAGGGTCAGGTTGCTTGATCACCACCAGTCACTGTGGTCCATCCATGCGATTTCTATATCCTCTTCGTCCTCTGGTTCAACCAACCACTCCATGAACTCCTGTTTTAGGGAGAGTTGGTCTTTACCGGTTAGTTTCTGTATCTGACTTTTGGCATGGGTGGCTGCTGTTTGCATTCCCATCTCAAGTCGTTTCTCTTCTATCCACTTCATCGGTTGACTCGTCGGATGACTGATGACTGATTGATGACTGATGGACTGGTCATGGTGTGAGCAGGTCAAGGAGGTTTCCTTGTGCGTCTGTGATCTTGTGCCTTTTACCGGTGCTCTTTGCCCTTCTGGATGCCACTCGGTAGGCATCTGCTTCGTTGTGCTTCGTTTGCAGGTGGTGCCATACCCGGAATTGGTCTTGATAGAAGATCTCTGTTCGGTTGGGCATGAGGTCTAAATAATTGCGTGGCTGTTCTAACGCTGGGAGGTAGTGAGTGACAAGGCTGAGTAGAGAAGTTCAATTGCGTCGTGCGGATTTGGTATTAGAAACCTTCCGACGAATGAGGTGTAAAGAAGAATTATCTGAAGCAGTCACTCCCTTCTATATCTGGAGAACCGACAGCAATCAGGTTCTGGCACGGGGTGTATTGGGATATGAGAATGCACGGGATAAGGCAAACGAACTGAGAAAGAAGTTCGACCTCAAGTGGGATCAGGTGAAATTCAAGTCCGAGAAGAAATCAAAGTCATCGGGTTCTGGTGGTGGACGGGTGGTTACCGCAAAGAATTACAACCCGTCCAAGAGGACTTATTTCAAGGGTGTCTACGACGCCAAGGGCAACTATGCCGATTTGGATTGATTAGATCGTTGCCCACCTCCGTGCAGTGGTGGCACTTACTCCGTATCGGTCGGCAATCTGTTTCCAAGTCATCCCTTGATCACGGAGTCGTTGGATTCTGGTGTTCTTGCTTTCGGTTGCCCAGAGGAGGATGAGAACTGGAAGGACAATGAGGGCAAGGATCCATGCCCCGATGGTGATTGGTTCCATGTTTTTAAGTTCTTGTGATCGTGTCGGTGGTGCGTCTCAACGCATCTCTTCCGACGGGTCAATCATAAGTCAAGTCAACCGGATGACGCATGAATGATTGATGACTGACTGACCGATGGTTCTATTGCTCTGGGTTCTTCGGTAGTCGGTGATTGGGTGATTCTGGGTTTATCACTCGTTCACTCCGGTTATTGAATGGGCAGTCCGGCACCTTTGAGCATCTTGTTATTCCACCTGAGCAGTTCGGTTCCTCCTCTGGTGCCGTCCTTATCGGCAAACACTTCCTCAAGTCTTCTCTTGTGATTGTTCCTCCTGATGCGATCACTGGTCTCTGCCATTTCAAGGTGCATCTTTGCGATGTAGGTTCTGCCGTGCTTCTCCCAGAAGTTCTTGCGTCCTCCGCAGGTTCTCATCAGTAGTCCTGTGAATTGCCGTAGTGGGGTCTTGTAGACCTCCTGCACCGCACTCAGGTTGAATTGCTTGCGGGTCTCTACTGGTAGTTCGTCAAACCATTCCTGCGGTAGTTGGTCTTCCAGCACGCTCTTCCAGAAGGTCTCTGCTTTCGATCTCTGGGTCTGCTGGAGTTTTCGGATGCTGGTGTCTTCTGTTGTTCTTACCTCTACCCCATATCCCTTAATCACCTTTGTCATCTCTTGCCGGAGTTTGAGCAGGTCATCCGGTGTCAGTGGTTGGGATGGGTCTTCATGGATGCTCAGTATCTGTCTCCATGTTTCGTCTGCTGTTGGTGGTGCTGTGATGTTGTTTGGGTCAATTTGCGGATCTCCTGTGAGTGCAGGGAACCGAATGTGCTTCACATAATCACGGGCACCACGAATGGTGGTCTTTCTGCTGATCCGTTTGGTCTTTACCGCTGTCAGCAGTTCCGGTGCTTTAAGTGAGGAGAGAACATGGATCGTGGAGTAGGAGTCGGGCAGTGCCTTGACCAGTTCTTTTCGTTGGGGTGCAGGTACGGAACAAAGTGTTTTCCCGATCACTCTCAACTTGGAGAAGATCTTGTCGGTTATATCCGTTCCGTTTCTATACGCCCTGAAAGTCTGTGCATCCAGTGCGACTGATGCCTCATAGATTCCCGTGCATAGGTTCACTACTTGCTTTGCCGTTCCCGTATATGGGTTCTCTATTACCAGTTCTTTGAATTCCTGCTCGTCCATGCCGCAGAGGGAATATCCGTCGATTATAAGACATTATCTCTACGGGCAGATGTCGTCTTTTATTGCTTAATCCAGATCATGGTCGTCTCCCAGTTTTTATGGGTGTAATGGAAGTCGTAGTTCCTGAGTGTAGAAACTGATACGGCTGCTGGTGCCAGTGTGTTGAATGTTCTATCCCAGAGTGTGAAACCTTCTTCTTCGGCAATACGGGCAAGGATGAAGTCCATGCTCACCATCCCCTTTTCTGCTCTTCGGGACGCATTCATTTTCATAATCACTGGGTGGAATGTTCCCCGTTCTATTGGTGTCTTCTGTTTGCTCTTGTCGTACCGTTCAATTGCTTCTGCCATTGCTTCTGTCCATGCCTCCTCTGTTGGGTCTGCGGTCATCCGGAGCATCAGTGGGTAGAAGGTCTTGTCTTTTACTGATGATTTTTTTATGAGTCGGTGGTATTGCCTGAATGCTTCACGCATCATGTCCTCCCACTCTGGCTGCTTCATGTTGCTCAGGTCTTCTGGGTCATCCGTATAGACATCCGGACAATTGAGATATGGCGGATCTGAAATCACACAATCGAAGGTTCCTTTCTGATCCTTGAGTGGTTGCATGTCCACTCCGCTGTCGTTGTAGAGGTGTAGTTCTCCGTCTGGCATGTGATCGTCCACCACATCCTGTATTCGGTCTATCAGTCGGGGGTTGAGGTCAAACCCGTGCATCTCCATCCCTAACCAGAGACCTGCTATGAGGTTCGTCCCTTTTCCGCAGAAATTGTCCAGGCATTTTGAACCAGGTTTGCGGACGAAATACTCCAATAGAAATAGGGAGTGATCGACGAACCCTGAATAGTTGGGCATCTCTCTACCGGTCACATCTCCCTTAATCACCCGGCACTCGGTGTGCTTTGTCACCTGTCGGGTGATCCTTGAGAGTTCATGGTTCTCTCGGTCAAACCGCATCACAGAGAATGGGACTCCCCACTTCTCCTTGAGTTCTCCTACCAGTGCCGATTTGTCTCTATCGGTTGTCACTTCGATATTGGCTGTATCGATATGGAACCTGAGTGCTTGTCGTGGGTCTTCTGTTGCCAGTTCCCCTACTCGTCTCTGGACTGCTGGTGATTGCCTTGTGAGGTTCAGGAGGTCGTTCAGGTTCTTCCTTGCGTAGTCGGTGCCTCTAAGGGCATTCCTTACCTCTGGGTGGAGTTCTGCCACCTGTCTCCGTAGTCGGTAGGTCTTATTGCTGACGCCTATCCGTTCTGCGAGGTCGTCTGTGGTCAGTAGGTCGTTGTCGTCTGCGTATTGATTGGATCCTCTCTTCTTCCTCTGTCCCAGTGAGGTCAGGATCCGTTCCCGTTCATGGATGTGCTCTGAGGTGCCGATGTAACAAAGGTCATTTCTGAAGAGGTTCTCCGACACCTGTATCAGGAGTTTGGTGAGTTCGTCTTCGTCAAATACCTTTGCCTCTATGGTCTCCCAGTCCAAGTTCTTTGCGGCTGCCACACGATGTGCTCCTGCGATCAGCACATGGTCTTCGTCGACCGATACGGGGTTAATGACGCCGACCTCCTCGAAGGACTGCATCAGTTCCAGCACCTTGCTCTCGTCCACCTGCCGTAGTCGTTTTTCGACTCTTATGTCTGCTACTGGGATCTGCCTGAGCACGGGTCCGTCTGCACGTATCGTTCCATGATGACTGGAAATTTCGGTGCAGACCAGTGTTTGACTACAAAGGGAGTTTAGAAATTCTCCCATTTATGTCTTTATTGAGCAGGATTACCTGTGCGTGGATCTAATCCATTACGGATCATATCTGCATCAATCCAATCTTCGTAGATAGTCAGAGGGACTTCAATACGAATTTGTGCTGAGTTTGTGTCCAAAATAATGCGACATGGATCAAGATTAATGTTTCCATCTCTATCAATCACTTTTGATTGACCATCAGGAGCAGGTGTTTCGTCTATCCATTCTGGGAGTGCATCTGACGAACTCCAGAAATCCGTTAATTCGATATTGTGTTCTTGATAGATGGCATTAAGTTCTTCATGTGTTTTTGGGTAAAATATGTGTGTCTCATAATAAAATAGCATATTAATAAAATGGGATATGATATGACTCATATCCCATAGTGTCTAAACTCAATAAACGGAGGGGGCATATCTGTTTGAATGCGGTGCGTTTTTTCTCCTTTGCTTTACTCCGTCTATTCTACATTCATTTTACTCTTTGTGCCCCTCTATCTACCACTTTATAGGGCATTTTTATCTCTACAAAACCTCTACGGGAAGTGATATTGTGAGTGTAGAGATTATGTAGAGAGATAATCACTTCATCCCTCTGGTATATTGACCGGTGCTTATTAATGCCCTATTATACAAAAGTATTCGGGGGTTAGACCCTTAAACATTCAACGGAGGATAGAGATCTATAATGCTATAAGTAACAATCGATCTGTATTATGATCGACAATTCTCAATCTTGACCAAAGTTGTTGAGGTCTCAACGAGAATATCTAAAACGAACGAACCTCGACAACTGAATATTTTTAAGTGTAGAAATGAAACAATCTATTAGACCTTTTTATTCAACAGAGCATATTAACAAATGCATTGATGCTTTACTCGCAAACCCATTCTGGGATGAGTGTTCGGATGGGAGTATCACAATCGATAAAGGATGTGTGCTTCGTTATTTTGAAGTAGGTTTGCCTTCTATGGGATTTAATCTCTTCGATCATGACGGACATTATGTGCCGGTTCAACTGAATAATGGAATTATTCGTGAAGTTGACCATAAAGATGTAAAATCTTTTGTGCAACGCATCATGAGTTATTTACCGAATGGTAAAGACATTATTCATGGTATGACTCAAGCATATACTCACTTCTTCGATTCTAAAGTGCTTACTGCACTACCCATCTTACAAGAATACAAATTACTGAAGGACTCTCGTTCTTGTGCTTATCGTTTGCATTCTAATGGTGTGGTGGAGATTCGTAATGATGGATCTGTGAAGTTGATTAGTTATGATGATTTGCCGGATAATTCTCTGGTATGGTCATCTAATATTCTGCCTCGTGCCATCAATATGGATCTTCTCAATCAGTATAATGAAGAGACATTTATCTCTGATAATACTGATAAGGAGGGTAATCACTTCTATAAGTGGATGCAGAACCTCACCAAGAAACTTGAAGGTAATAAATGGGTATATAACCCTAAAACCTTCAAGAGTATTGCATCTGGTTTTGGATACATGCTTCATCGTTATTGGGCCGATCATAAATGTATTTGCTTTATAGATGAAGACCCTACCGATGATTCTGCGAACGGAAGAACAGGTAAATCAATGGTAATGAACTATGCCATGAACGCTGCTCTTGAGAGTGTAATCGTTGATGGTAAAGTTTTAAGTAGCAAGAATGCGAATTCTTCTGCCTCTAACTTTAAGTTCAATGGTGTAACCCCATCGACTCAATACATCGGTATTGATGATTGCCACCAAACCTTTGAGTTCAGTAATCTCTTTAATCTTGTTACTGGAGACATCTGCGTAAATAAAAAATACGGACAGATGTTTGACCTCAAAGGTCACGATAAACCTAAATTAGCATTATCAACTAATCATACTATCGGAGGAGATGGATTCTCTTATGATGATAGACAGCACCTCTGCTTTATGGGTAAGTATTACCAATACCATAAAAAAGTATTGGGTATTGCACCCGATAAATTACATGGTGGATGGTTATTTGATGAAGAATGGGGTGCCACTAACTGGTCAGAATTTGATGTAACTTGTGTTAATTCACTGCGTTATTATCTCTCTAATGGTCTTGTTGGTGGTGGTACCAATGAACAGTATAAACTGAATAAGTTGTATTCTTCTGTTGGATCTAAAGAACTGGTAGGTTCTCTTCATCGTTTTTTAGAGAAACATGATGGTCTTGTAACTTACCAGAAATACATGGATGGGATGGATGACTCTCAAGCAGATCGTTGCCTTCAAGAGTTCATTACCGATGAAACTGGAGACAAACTTACCTTACCTCGTTTATCTCTTGTGCTTAAGCAAGTAGCAAATCATTTTGACTACAAACTTAACTCAGGGTATAAAGATAATCGCAAACAGGTAAGATTTGGAGAAGGTGTAGGGGATGCAGTTAATGCATATGTAATTACATCTCGCACGAAACCTTTTGCTACAAAGGTAGCATCGGTAGAGGATAATTCTACGGAATTACCCGAACAACCATCTTCTACTTCTACGCCTGTTGTTAAAGTAGAAATCACGACTGAGGAAGCAAAGGAATTATTCTCTGATCTTAATCGTGTAGAGTTATAAAACTAAGGGGGTGTATATACAACCCCTTTTTTTATACCAGTGAGGTAGTGATTATCACTATCTCACTTTTTCTGTATTATTGTATATCGGTTTTGGCAGAAGTTTCTTTGCTCTTATATTGAACTCTTCGTCCAATCTATCAAACAAATCTGTATCATTCACCTGTTCTTTTGCCCTTCTTCTATTATCCTCATTTAGTATTAATTGCTGAAGGGTATTGAGTGTATCAACGGCAATCTCCCTTGATACATCATTATATTCCATTAGCAAGTGACCTTGTGAGTTATACACTGCTATATCGCATCCGTCTGCGAATATTGTTCTTTTACTCATAGTTTTATACTTATTTACCCTTATATTATACCATATGTATATACAATTATAAACCCACAAGTGTATCCTGTGGGTATAAATCACTTTCTTTCGTTAGTGTGCAGGGTTTAGTTCGTTCTTGCGTTAGTATTTATTTTAACCTTTTTTATTGATCGTCTTTGTATATACCTTCCTTGTATTCTATCATTCAAGTATAGTATTCATATAATCTCTTACCTGTTCTATTACTGCCATTACATGCTCGTCTTCTTCTACAAGTTCCTTGTCTGTGTTCTCTATCAGTGTTCCTAAGTGCAGTAATACTTGATTCCCTACAAGTCCATTAATCAGGACTGATTTAGTGCTAACTTCCATCTTTGATATTGCGTATTACTTATCCATTATATCATATAGTATATACAATTACAAGCATAAAAAAGAAGGTAGAAGTAGCAGTTCTACCTTCGGATGATAAAGAGTAATGGTGGGCTGTCCATTTCCCTTAACTATTTATAGTCAATCTTTATGGGGCATTTTTATATACTGAGAATTTTTTTATTAGCACGTATTCACTCTCCTAAAAAGGTTCGTATATAGTTTATGGGTTCCTATTGAATTAGCATTCAGGGTTACTATTACTGCTAATACGAACATCGTGTAATCTTCCTGCTGCTTCAATCATTATATCCATTGCTACATTATGGATCTGTATCAATAGTTCTTTTGGTGTCTTCTTTTCTATCCACCTTATTTGCCCCAGTGGACTTATTACAATCCAATAGTCCTTATCACCTCTGCTCCATTTTAGTCCTCTAAGTATCTGGTCATTCTCTTTATCACAACAATCTTCTACTTCATCAAGTGCATAATTGTATATCTCTTTCTCAAGCATATACTGGAAGTGATCCAATAGTTTTTGGTCGCCTACTTGGTCGGTTGCATATTCATTCATAAGTATCTTTCCTTCTTTAATTGGTTATAGAATGTCAGCACAGAATAATCAATTACTTCATCAATAGTTTTGAACTCTGGATCTGCTGTGACTCTACTCTTTACTTTCCTGCGTATTTCTTCGCACATTCGTTTTGTGGTTGTTTTCATTTGTCGCCTCTCTGCATGTTATACATGGCCCATTTCTTCATTTGGTTGTATTCCCTTACTATCCTGAAGATTGTTTGTGCTGTGGGCATATTCCAGACATTAGAATGATCTTCGATAATGTCCCAGTCAATTGCATTCCTCTTTGATTTAGAGAGACAGAATGCTCTTGGTTCTTTTGTTGCTTCCATTAGTTTTTACCTTAATTTGATAGTATTGTATTATTTTTGTGGTCGTAAACTTCAACCATATTATCTACATTATACATCTTTTTGCATACATACGCAACCATACCTTTCCATCCTTTGTATCCATCATATCCGGCATATTCTGATGCCGGTTGTATATCTAAACTATCAATAGAATTTCCCATAAAATCACATCGTTCTCTTATGGCATATTCCAATAAATCAGTTTTCACTTTTGTCATTCCATAACCCTCACTCTGTAAACTCACGGGTATTTCATCTAAACCATAAATTCGTTCAATTGCTTTTTGTATTTTACGATTTGGTTTAAGTATCACATCATCACTTATATCCGATACAAGTGTATGCACATGAAATCCTCCTTTCTCAATCTCTACATTTGAATAGTCAAACTCAATCTCTTGAGTGATTGTATTCAGCACAGGTCTTTTCTTCTCTGCTCTTCTTACCATCTGATCCTTATGTCTCTCAATATAATGATCGTGCATTATGTAGTATTCATTTATTCCTCTTGGGTTCAGTATATCGTCAAGCACGTTATTCATTCTATTATTATGTTCTACTACTTTATCTCTATCTTGCATATTATAGAAGTAGTTTCTGGTAATCATAAATGCTGGTCTGAAACCTGATAAATCATATTCTTCAATAAAGGTCTCTATTATATGGTTCTGGTTTATTCTCCAATTCTTACTCTTATGTTTATCATTAGAGTTATCCTTGTAGATAGTACCGTTCCTTGACCTTATCCATTTCCTATAATCTTCTTTGGTTTTAGTCATTATCAATAGAAACTATTATTGCCGTTAAATTGCATTGTATTAATAGATGATCTTAATCTTGGATTCATAGGTGGCATATCTGCTGGTGGTTCACCCATAATGAAATTGGTATATTGTAAAACCATCTTATTAGCAAATCCATTCCATCCAACTCTGGCTGTTCTAAAATATCTTGGGTCGTCATTTGCTTTCTCATAGTATATCTTACCAATCATATTGTTAGACCATTGTTGCATGTCCTGAAATGATCTTTCCGGTGCATTATTCATAGTTATTAGATTTTATTGTTATTTGTAGTTATACGGGTTCTAATACAACCCCTCTGTCTGAGTAGGTGGCATATAGAATAAGTTAATAACTGGGCATCCCACCTCAAGCATCTTATCTATTGCTATTCCGTAATATCTTACCATACAAAATATATTTAGTCAATATACATTTTTGGGTCAAGTATAAAGAGTAAAGTGCCTACCTTGTAGTGCTGGTCTGCTTTACTCTTGCTTGACTGGACACTGGATTGATACTCGACTGGACTCTGGTTGGTCTGGTGGACTGATGCTTGATTGATTGGTGGACTTATCAGATCTCCGTCTCTCTACTCATATGGTTTTAATGCTCCCTTATTGAGTTCTAATGCACGATTGTGAATTTCATATCCGACATCCCCTTCTGGCATTGCATCCAATCTTTCTGACTCCTTACAAGTCCTTTGAACTGCTGATAGTGAGACGCCTGTCAGTGTTCTTATTTTTCTAAGGCTGTGCCCCTCTTCTCTCAACTTGAGGATGTTGTCCTTCTTGACTTGCTCCAGTCCTGGTCGTCCTCCTAAGTCCCCTCCTGTCCGTCTCCTGTGCTCTACGGATTCAAGAGTCCTCTCCACAATCATGGATCTCTCAACTTCCGCAAGTCCCGTCAGTAGTCCAATTACCAGTGGTGCCATTTTTCCTAACGCCTTCGTATCCAGCAGTCCATCCAGAGTCCTCACATAGATGCCTCTGCTTTGGAGGTCGTGGAGTCGGTTAATGACTTCGACCATTGTTCTGCCACAACGATCCAACTTGCTGATGCAGAAGCAATCTCCCTTCTCCAGCACTGCTAAGGCTGCTTGTAGTTGGATTCTCTTCTCTTCCGGCACTCGACTACTGACCTTCTCTTGGAAGATGCGGTCACACCCTGCCTGCTTCAACTCCTCTATCTGTGGTGCTGTGGTTTGCGATGCCGTGCTGACGCGGGCATATCCAATCATGCGTCCCATAAATGTCCCTAAACGAACTCTGTATTGGGACTATACCAGAAACAGAGTTTAGGGACACCCATCTACAGGGATTTATGCACGTCTTCTGGTGTTCTTCGATCCGTAGGGTTTAGGGGCTGTTTTTTAGACAACCATCGTCTGGTCTTCTCTCAGGTGCATGGTTGCGTAGTCCTCCATCCATATCTCCTCTACCTCTATTGAGGTGGTTACCTCTGGGTGCATCACCAGAATTCCGTATATCTCATTCCTTATCTGATCCAATTGGTCTGGTGTTCCCTCATATCCCTGCCATGCCTCTGCGTCTTCTATCGACTCATGGATTGCCAGCAGGGACTTGAGCATGAGGGTGGTCTTGCCTTTTAGGTCTGTGCTCATGCTCTTACTGGTGGTCTTGGGTGGTGTGGGTCTATGTGGGGGGAGTGTTGTCCCTGCTTCTGGTTCTAACGCCCAGAGAACTGCCTTCCGTGCGTTGTCCTTAAGGAATTTCCTTATGGGCATTGGGTTCTCTGGTGTTCTTGGTTCCATTCTGGGTCTGTTCCGTGATTTTGTGATCCATCTATCGGGGGATTCTCTGTGCTCATGGATTCATATGGAATTCCTCTTCCCATACTCTGTCCATTAATTGAGGCACTGTTTCTGGATCAATATCATATCTCCGGATACATTCTCCAATATAAGATATAAAGTCCTGATCATATTCTTGCTTTTCGTTATATGTAATCTTAATTGTCGGCATAGTTTATCCCTCTTATCCTTACAATTATAGCATAAATTATATACATTGTCTATCTTATTCTTTATTGTATATCACTAAATCACAGCAAGAACCTTGCTCTGTGCTTGGTTCTTGCCCCTTTTTATTTCAAGGGTGCTGTGCGTGGATCGTCTGCTACTTCGTGGCATATCCCTCCAATCCATACCTGTCGCATCAGTTTTCCTTCGTTCCCTCTCTTTGCTTGGTTCTCTTGTGTATCCGTATGGGGTTGTGATGCTCTAAATCCCTGTGCTGGTGGTCTTTTTCCGTATTCCATACAGGTGGCCACCGCATACATATGAGTTTCCTTCCGTTCTGGCTGTTGGTTGTTCGGTTTTGGGTTTTCTCTTAAGAATTGAGTTTTAGATTTTTGAGTAGGAAGAACATGACCCGACGCCGGTGTCGTTTCGTTCTTTCTGCTCTGTCGTGTTCGTTGCGACTGGTAGTTGCCTGCGATGGTGCGGGGTCTGTGTGCCTCCAGTGCCTCTTCTCTCTCGGTGACGGAATACCAGTAGTCCCGTCTGTATCGGTGCTTTAACCGCTGTTCTCTCCGTATCTGTTGCCCCTCCTCAAGTTCCTTGAGTGCCCTCTGCACTGATCGGGTGCTGACCTCCACCATGAATTCCCGTGCCAGTTGGTCCCGTAGTTGTTCGGCAGGCAATCGGGTCCATGCAGTACCTGTGTCGTCTATCTGTCCGCCCTTTCCTCTTCGGGCAACATTGATCCATCCCCGCACTACGCCAAGGCATAGGGATGCGAGGGGGGTAAGGGAGATTCCCATTGCAGTCATTGGACTTTTCGTCCGGTTGGGTTTTTGGGGTTGACCCTCCTGACAGAAGTCCCTTAAATGGATCAGCACAAGATCGTGTGGTTGATCCGTTTTCGGGTCTCCTGGAACCCCTGACCGACAGCAATCGGTTGGGGGTTTCGTCTTTATGACGACTCTGGAGTTGCCGTAGTTGTATCGGACCCCATAGGTGGTGTCCATAGGCATCGGTCAAGTTGAGTTGGGTTTATCGGACTTCTGACTTTTTGTTCTTTGCGGTTCGTCTTCCGTAAGTCCAAGTCCGTGTGGTTTTTTGGTATTGGATCGGTTCTTTTTTTGTGTTCAGTCAGTCAAGTGGACTTGTTTTTGGTCTTTTCTGGTTGGATTGACCGGTCATGGACTGCTGTAAGTCGTTGCGACAACTGATTTTTAATTTGTAAGCACGTCTTTGGGTTGACTGGACACTTGATTGATGATTGATGGTTGACTGACCCTTGACTCTTGCTTACATGGAGGCATCGTCTGGGTTGCCTCCAGTGCCTCTGCCTCCTTATCAACCTGATGGGTCTTTGCCTCCGATGCCTCTGGAGGAGGTCACGGCAAAGGGTCTTATTGCCCGATATGAGATTTCCAAGCAGACCCTCTATACGCGTCTGGCTGCTTGTGGTGTCTCTGGCACCAAAAGGGGCAAGCAGGTGTTCTTCAATAATGAGGAGGTGTTCCGTCTTGATGCTGGGCATCACTTCCTCAGCAAGGGGTATGGACTTAAGGACTTGCGGGAGGCATGTGCTCCGTCTCCTTCGGCACCAGGTGATGAGTTGGTTGATGTCGGTGATCCGGTGAGCAGTTCATCTCCTCGTGGGGTTGGTGCTCCTGTTGCTGAATTGACGATTGCTCCTCAACAGGAACGGGTGGTGATGGCATTAACCACCGCAGTTCAGCAGGCATTGCAGGCAACTGCTCCTCTTCCTCCTTCTGATCCTCTTCGTCCTTATCGGTTGATGCAGGAGGCTGCAGAAAACAAATACCAACTCACCTCTCGTTCTCTTGCGGAGATTCTGGAGATCTCTATCAGCACAATTCATTCATGGGACAAGGTGGTCTCCCGTAATGGGTTCCGTATTCGTCGGGTCGGTGCTGGTCGTTGGAGAGTTGATATTGAAGTCGAGGATCAGGCTGCATGATTGACCGTCGTTGGTTTAGGTCTCTTGATGAGATCCTCTCTGCACTTGATGGCATCGGGAGGGAGACGATCACTGCTTACTGGGACGACGCCGCCGAGCATGTCCCTCGTCGTGTCCCCATCACGGTGCGTCTTATCAGCAGGTCATCTCTCGGCATCGACACCGAGCATGTGTTCATGGTCGATGGGGATGCATATGACGCATGGACCGATATAGAGGTCGTGCCTCCTGAGTTGTGGTGGGAGAGGGAGGAGAAGGGACCAATCCCATTCGATTGGTTTGTCAGTCGTTTAGAGGATGCTCGATGGAGCAGTCCATCCGACGATTGATTGACTGATGACTGACTGATGACTGACGCATGACTGATGACTGACGCATGACTGATGGACTGGTCAGGGGTTAAGTCGGTTCGGTTCTGGTCGTTGGAGAGTTGATATTGAGGAGGTGGAGGGTCAGGTTGCTTGATCACCACCAGTCACTGTGGTCCATCCATGCGATTTCTATATCCTCTTCGTCCTCTGGTTCAACCAACCACTCCATGAACTCCTGTTTTAGGGAGAGTTGGTCTTTACCGGTTAGTTTCTGTATCTGACTTTTGGCATGGGTGGCTGCTGTTTGCAGTCCCATCTCAAGTCGT
>Ga0233438_10003818_pt1 | contig 13629 bp, 8 predicted proteins | sample SI_123_September_FD_182720 | JGI IMG/M metagenome (GOLD analysis project Ga0233438, IMG submission 182720) | Seawater microbial communities from Saanich Inlet, British Columbia, Canada - SI_123_September2016_10_MG | ecosystem: Environmental > Aquatic > Marine > Inlet | place: Canada: British...
AGAATCGAAAAGAAAAGTATCACGAGAGCAAATAATGACCCTTCTGAAACAAACTCTACACCTCCCCACATATTTTGAGATACCCCGAAGCCCATAAAAACACCGACTGAAAGAAGCACACCAAAAAATATTATCAAGTTACCCAAGTTTGATGGTGGAGAAGACTCCATTATCACCATATATAAAAACCATACCAAAATACCTGCTATGGCAATAATAATACTAATTAAAAACTGACCAAGAAAGAGAGCAGTAAAAAAACCAATAACAGCTCCAAATGGTATTATATACCCAATCCCGGATTTAATATCGTTCCTCATAACGAAACTCCGATTTTACCTACGAATTACGCCTAAAATTGATTTATATAGATACTAAATGCAAGTTTTTTTACTCAATTATTTTTATAGAGATTTCACTAATTAATTAACAACTTTGAAAGGCACTTAATTAAAGAATTATTTAATTTTATGAATTCAAAAAAAATAAATATTGGAGTAATTGGAGTAGGTCATTTAGGGCAATACCATGTCAAACATTATGCCCAGATGAAAAACATTAACTTCTTAGGCTTGCATGATAGTGACCCTAATAGGGGTTTAGAAATAGCAAAACAATATGGCGTTAAGTTTCATAAAAAGGCATCATCACTTATGAAAGCATGCGATGGGGTATCAATAGTCACACCAACAATTGTTCACTATGAGGTTGCAAAAAGAGCATTAAAAGAATTCAATTGTAATGTCTTTATAGAAAAACCAATTACTAAAACAGTTGACCAAGCAAATGATTTAATTAAAATTGCAAAAAACAATAACTTAATTATTCAAGTTGGGCATATTGAAAGATTAAACCCTGCTCTCAAAGCCTTTCAACAATATGATTTAAATCCAAAATTTATTGAAATTCAAAGACTCGCGCCATATACCACAAGAGGAACTGATGTCCCTGTTGTCCTTGATCTAATGATTCATGATATAGATATATTATTGTCATTAGTAAAATCTGAGGTTGAAAGTATTCATGCTAGCGGTGTTTCTATACTCACTGACTCCATTGATATTGCCCATGCAAGAATACGATTTTCTAATGGTACAGTATCAAGCATTACATCTAGCAGAATATCAAAAGATAAAGTTCGAAAAATAAAAATATTTCAGGATAACCTATATTCAACAATAGATTTATTAATTGGCCAGACAGAAATTTATAATATTACTCAAGATTCAAAAAAAATTAAAAACGCTTTAAGAACAGAACCTTTTTCACACGATAATAAAGATAAATTTATTACTTATGAAAAACCCTCGGTAGAAGATTATGACCCATTACGCATGGAACTTGATAATTTCGTAAACTCAATACTCAAAATTGAAAAACCCATAGTAAGTGGTTATGATGCTCGCGATGCACTTGATGTAGTTATAAAAATAAATAATATTATTCTTGAGGATATAAAATAATGGATATAAGAAATATATTTTTCAAATTTAGAAGTTACACACCTATTCCAATAGCGTTGACAATAATATACTTTAGCGACCCTTACTCACCTTTTGCTTTCATTGGGTTCGGGTTAATAATTATAGGTGAAATCATTCGAATAAATGCTGTCCGCTTTGCAGGTGGAGCAACCAGAACTAGAAAAGTGGGAGCTCCTTTTTTATGTACATCTGGCCCTTATTCCAAAACAAGGAATCCATTATACTGGGGCAATATAATTATATATCTAGGAGTAGCATTATTAGGAGGGGGTATAATTATGTGGGAACTTTTTTCCCTTGTAGGGATATTCTTTATCATTCAATATTATTATATTATATCTCTTGAAGAAGAGACTCTAAGATTAAAATTTAAAAATCAATATAAAACCTACACTGAAAATGTACCAAAACTTTTACCTAGAATAGCACCATGGGAAGGTGGAAATAAAACAACTCCTAAAGAAATATTCAGCACAATTAAAACTGAAAAACGAACATTGCAAAATATATTCTTTGTTTCCTCTGTGATCATTTTCAAAAACAAGATTATAGCTCTCTTCTATTTTTTATGAAAAATAAAATGAGTACTGTTTTTATTTCTGCCGGAGAGCCCTCAGGAGACCTTCATGCAGCAAAACTAGTTTTGTCCTTAAAAAATACTTCTCCCAACATCAATCTAATTGGTAATGGCGGAGATAAGATGGCTAACGCAGGGGTAAAGATATGTAACCATATTAATCAAATGTCAGTTATGGGCTTTACGGAAGTCATAAAGAAACTGCCGAGCTTGTTCAAGATTCTAGATAGCACCGTTGAACGTATCATATCCAGTAAACCCGATAAAATCATACTTATAGATTATCCAGGTTTTAATCTTAGATTAGTTAATAAGATAAAACATCTTGGAATTCCTATTACATATTTTATACTACCTCAAACTTGGGCATGGAAAGAGAATCGGATTTATTTTATGAAAAAACATATAAATGAATTCATTTCCATTTTCCCTTTTGAAGCGAATTGGTATAATTCTAAAGGGCTAAAAACACTTTATTTAGGACACCCCTTTATAGAAAAAACGTATAGTGGAGATAATAAAAAAGATTTTTTTAAAAAACATAACCTAGATAAAAACAAAGCTTTATTAATTTTACTCCCTGGAAGCAGACAACAAGAGATTGATTATCATTGGCCTATTTTTTTAAAAACTATTGCATTAATAACTAATAAGATCCCTGACGTACAATTTCTTGTTGTAAAGTCAGATAATATAAAAATATCCGATGTCCCAACGTTTATAAAAACTGAAAGATCCTCCTCTTCAGCATTAAAGTACGGAACTGCGGCTATTAGCTCATCTGGTACTGTTACCTTAGAATGTGCATTAGCGAAATTGCCAATAATTGTTTGCTACAAGACATCATTTATTAATTATATACTTTTTAATTTTTTTGGGAAAATAAATTTTATTTCAATAGTGAACTTGATTGCTGAAAAAAATATCGTACCAGAGTTAATACAAAGTAATATGACTCCAAAAAATTTATTCGATAATATTATGCCTTTTATCAACAAGGATTCTAAAGAAAGAAAAACAGTTTTAGAAAACTATAAAATTTTGAGTGAACAATTAGGCCCAACTGGCGTCTTCGATAGGGTAGCAAATACGATTATTCATGGTTTAAATCGATGAAAAATAACTATGATAATTTACTGATTACATGCCAAGCAGTTTTAGCAAAATGGTTGTTGCTACTCATTTATAAAACAAACAGATGGGATATAAGGGGGTCAGAGAATTTTGAAATAGCGCTAAGTAATAAGAAAAGCGTAATAATATCAACATGGCACGGTCAACTACTCACTCCATTTATGCATTTAGCAAAAAAAAAACATTATGGCCTTGCTGGGTTAAATCGCGATGGTGAATTAATATCTAAAGTGGGAACTCAATTGGGCTGGAAAATTCTTCGAGGATCTAGTTCAAAAGGTGGGTCTAGAATATTTATTGAGATAGTGAAAATTTTGCGGCAGCCTTCAACTTTAATTGGTATTACCCCTGATGGACCTAGGGGTCCTGAAAGAATACCCAAGGCAGGTGTAATTAAAGCTGCTCAAAAAACTGGCGCCATAATTATACCTGTTTCATCAATTTCTACAAGGAATTGGAAATTTATTAACTGGCATACTTTTTTTTTAGAAAAACCATTTGGTAAAATATATCTCAAATATGGAAAACCGATAACATTCAAAATTGATGATGATTTTGATTTGTGTAAAAATTCTTTAATTAAAGCGATGGACAACGCAGAAAAAGAAAACAGAGAATATGTTAAAAAAAATAATTGATAATTATTTTTTCAAAATCATCGCGTTCCCTTTATCCATCTTATATGGGTTGGTTTCTACAATGAGAAATTATTTGTATGATGCAAATATTATTAAGCCCAAACACTTGGTATGTAAAGTGATTAGTGTCGGTAATATAACTACGGGTGGTTCTGGCAAGACTCCTGCGGTAGAATTTTTAGCTCATTACTTAAAATCTATTGGCAAAAACGTCGGAATTATAAGTAGAGGGTATGGCCGGGTATCAAAAGATGTTGTCGTTGTAACAGATGGCATAACTAAGCCACTAACTTGGGGAAAATATGGTGATGAAGCATTTCTACTTTCAAATAAACTAGATGACATTCCAATTATAGTTGGTAGATCTAAATACCAAGCTGGTTTAAAAATGGTTAATAATTTTAATATAGATGTTATCATTGTGGATGATGGTTTTCAGCATCGGTCTCTTTACAGAGACCTAGATATTGTTCTTATAAACAGTAAAGATACGTTGATGACTCATCGACTAATTCCATTAGGCCTTTTGAGAGAGCATTTAAGAAATTTAAAAAGAGCAGATTTATTAGTTTTCACAAAAACAAATATTCATGATAAAAATGACTATATTTTTGAAAAATTTAATAATACTAAAACTGATAAAATTAAAAGTTTAGTTGAGTTAAGTAATGTACTTAAAAATAAAAATAATACTGAGATAAAAACGTCTGAAGTCGAATCTCAAGATGTGTATCTATTTTCAGCTCTAGGTGATAATGAAGGGTTTAAAAAATCAATAAGTAAAATTGGCTGTAATATCGTGGGGCACCACATATATCCAGATCATCATAGATATAAAGATTATGATTTGAAAAAGATACAAGAATTAGCCGTTAAAAATAAAGCTAAATTCATAATTACTACGGAAAAAGATATGGTTAAAATAAAAGACTTTAAAACATCAATAGATGTTTACGCTGTACAAATGGTACTAAAATTTTCTCCTGAAGAAAAATTAAAAAGATACGTTAATAATCTTTTTAACTAGTTCATTTGTCCAGCACCCCAAGCAAACACAACCCCAACAAATGTTAACATAAGAGGCCATCCGCTATTAACTAATTGCTTTGCACTTGGATCATAAAATACGTGTACTTGGAAATCATGTGTTGTTGTTGCTCCATGCTCATCAACTGCCATTAAAATAAAGTCATTAACCCCATCTTGATTTTTTCTAGGTGTCCATTCTAGAGTAGCAGTTCGTCTATCGAATTTGGCAAATTTAGGTAATCTAACAGCACGATAAGTTACCCTGTCTCCATTTAAATCTTCAGTGGTTAATTTATATCTCCAAGTGTGCCCCGTTAACCCAACAGGTTTCGGAGTAGATATAATAGAAGGTGGATTATTTATAAATATTTTTCCTGATTGAATATCTGTTCCATAACCATCTGTTACGGAAACTTCAAAATCATTATAATTTATTTGTGCAGCCTTAGGCACCCATAAAAGTTTACCACTTTTATCTAGTTGCATTCCATGTGGCCCTTTTATAAGGCTATATTTTAGGTTAGCACTTTCATTTAAATCTTCAACTCTAATTTGATATTTAAATAATTCTCCAACCAATGCCATCCTTGGAGTGTTTGATATAATAGTTGGTAAGTGATTTGAATAAACTTCGTACACTTGCTCATCTTTAGTATATCCATCTGATACCATTACAGATATTCTATGCATATCTGTCTGAGCTTTTTTGGGTGTCCATTTTATCGCTCCTAGAGACTCGTCAACTTCCATGCCCTCAGGGAACTCTGTAAGAGTAAAACGAACCGGGTTGACCCTCTCTACAAGTAAGCGAGGAGGTTTTCCTTTATTTCCTTGAAAAAATTCCCAAAGAAAATCTTTTATTTTAATTGTTCTTCCATTTAAGGTAGAAGCAATTACCCATAAACGATTGTCTTCATAAAATACTGCTTGGACGTATCTTTTAAGGTTTACTCTTGACACTAAAGTATCAGCAGGATATTTGGGGTTCACATAGTATACTTCTTTTGCATTATACCAATCTCCTAAAAATCTATCAATGTTTTGAATAACTACATCATCAGATATGTTGATACTATAAATCTTTGTGTTACTTACATCTTCAACTTTTACAACTTTATCAAAAGGAAGTAAGGCTCCTTTGTTCCTATCAACAGTTATTAATTTGTAACTGTACTCATCCCCAACCGTTGCTGTCATCGTTGGCACAGAGACAATTTTTATTGGTGCATTTACAAAAAATTCTGATTCTATAAACTTACTAAGGTACCCATCAGAGACTTCAATTCTTAACTTGTGAAAATCAACTTGAGCAGTTGATGGTTCCCAATGTAAACGGCCCGAATGTGCATCCATTCGCATTCCATCTGGCAGGACATGGGCTGTATAAATTAATTTGTCACCTCTGTTGGGGTCTTGTACTTTTAAATCAAAATCCCAAATTGCACCTACATTGACTTTTGTCATTGGAGCAGGCGCTGTTTGAATAATAGGTGGATGATTAACAAATACCTTTACAAACTGAGTATCTGAAGCAACTCCATGAGTAGAGACCAGTGCGTATTCAACAGTATCTATTTGTGTTTCATTTGGAACCCAAGTAAGTAATCCAGAATTTTTATCAACCCTCATCCCACTAGGTCCAAAAAATAGTTTATAATTTGCTTCTTGACTAGTTCGCTGTCTCCAGACTTTAACATCATAATCATATTTTTCGCCAACAGTTGCGATTGCGGGTGCTTTCGATAATATTCTAATTCCAGACCTTGCAGATAATTGGAATTCTTGAACATCTCTCTCAAATCCATCAGAGACGACTAATCTAACGTCATATTGTTCTGCATTGATACTATCAGATCTCCAGTATAAAACACCCTCATTTATCGTCATTCCAGGAGGTGCAATTTCTAAAAAGAATTGTAAGGATGCGTCTTTATTTCTATCTCGAACAATTGGTTCATATTGAAATGTCCCTCCAGCAACAAATTCAGTTCCAAGAGGCTGAGTTAAAAAACGCGGTGGATCGTTAACATAGATCCAAACTTGTTCATCCCTGCTCTCTAACACTGGAACAGTTTTATATTCTTGGTTTTTACTACCTGATGAGGACAATGATTCCATTATCTCATCAACTTTTACCCTAACTAAATAAGAAACTGGAAAAGCATCTAATTGCTCTTGGTTTGGCACCCATCTAATTGTTTGACTTTCATAATGAAAAAACATTCCTTTTGGAGGAGAAACTTGCCATCTAAAACTATGAAAAGACTCTGTTGTATCCCTCAAAAGCATATATTCAAAAGGCTGATTTAGTGTCAATATATATTGGGGTAAAACATGTTTAGGCAAGCGCTGCCCTATCGTCTCTTCCTCTTTTAGACTTTTAGGACTTTCTAGAGTTCGAATGACTTTTTTAGGTGGAACAGATTTTGGCTGTTCTTTTAGGACTTCTCCTTCAACAACAGATGGGTCCAATGCTTGCGGAACACTAGCAATTCTTTGTTCGCCCATTTCTGCAATAACCTCTTTTTCTGGCTGAGGAAGTTGAGGAAACTGCTCAGGTATTACTTCTACATAAATTTCTGGAACTTCTGGCTGAACATCTTCAATATTTGAAAGTAAATCGGGTAACTGCTCCGAAATAAAATCAGTGCTTAATAAAAACCCTTGGTCATACTCTGCTGATTTTTTACCAAAGTCTAAAATATATATAGAATTTTCGTTACCATTCCACCCGGAAACAATTACATTTCCTGTATACTTTCCTAATTTAGTAAGAGGCAACATTGAAAACACTTGCATCTCTTCTGGCACTTTTGACATAACATTTCGAACACTTTCCATTCCACCATCTTCGCCCGAAACCATTGTTAAAGCGTTAATATCTGATGAAAGCATAAGTAAGTCTTTGTAAGAGTCTTGGTTAAAGTCTGCGATTTCAATTTGAGTTAAGGGTCCGGGTTGCACTGGTACCCTTTCAATAACCAATGTAGCTGGAGTGAGAGTTAACGCAATTATATCTCCTGATCTAAATGATGCTAATACATCTTTAAATCCATCAGCATCCCAATCAGTAAGTTGAAAAGAATTATGTAAAATACCACTGATACCATTAAAATTTTTTCTTATCAGAGGACCTGAATCAAATATACCTCCAATATTATAAAAAGGTTGCGCCTTGATTGTATTTCCTTCCGGACTAATAGCTAATAAATCTTCGTAACCATCATTATCATAATCAACAATTGCAGAGTAGAGCAACCCTGATCCAACAAGTAATTCATCTGGTCTAATTTTTTTTGTTATTACCAACCTTCCTTGATTATCTAAATCTAAAAATGCAAATCCTCTATAAGGGCTGCCCAATGATAAAACCAATTCTTGATCACCATCGGCATCTTGATCTAGCATTGAAAAATTATTACATCTTAATGACCTATCCTGTTTACCAATATCTAAAGTAACTGATGGCAACTCGGAAAACGAATCTTCCTCCCAGCTATATACCGCGACAAAAACATGTGGAGTAGAGTTAGTGCCAAACCTTGATAGATTCATGACGATTATTAAATCTGGTATCCCGTCACCATCTAAATCACCTATTTTTGCATCTACAAAATAACCATCTAATTCTTTAGGAGCATCAAACTCCCAAATAGCTGTTTGATACCCATCGCTATCTATCTCATTGTATTTAACCATCGTTGGAAACACATTTTTATCAGGGTCTAATTCCAATGAAATAAATTCTAATAGATTATCCCCATCTAGGTCAAATGAACCATCCATATGAACAATTTTTTGAGAAAAGATTAGACTAAAAAAGCAAACAACTAGAACTAGTTTTTTTATTTTTTGAAAAGTACTATTCATTTTACAAAAATATTTATTTTTCAATTCCAGAATTATTAGTGTCAGGATCTACCGATTCAGGTAGGTTATCGTTACCAACATTATTTTTGCTTAAAGAATCTGGTACAATCTTAGCACTCTCCATTTTCAAAGTATCAGATATCGTTTCCACATTTAAATTTTCTATATCTGTAGATGCTGGCACATCAACTGCCTCTTGAGGATCGGGTACCGCAATCTCTGTTTTTGCCTTAGAGTTTGTGGTTACGCCTTGACCCTCAGGGTAAATCCCTTTAAGTGGCTCTACAGGAATTTTTGGGTTTTTTTGGTCAAATTGTGCTTCAGGAAGTCTTCGTTCATGAGAAACCTTCGGTAGCCTCCCATTTGGGCCAAAAAGGGGCTCTTCAAGATAAGCACCTTGTAATAAGTTTGTTTTAAGCGAATCTGAAAACTCTTCCTGAATAAGCCTCGAGAACATTGCTGCTGGTTGTAGATATCCAGCTATATCAAATTGAGTAGTTATTTTTTTTGAACCATTTTCACGAACTTTTACTTCTCCTCTAATTGCTTGGAGTGTTCCCTCATTTAAAAACACTGCTAATGATTGAGATGGTATTGATGGCGTAGTTGAGGATAAGTATAGACCTTGATAATTAACACTATCTCCAGAATCATCAAATGAAAATTTTATAAGTTTATCTTTAAAGTCCATCCCTAAACTAGTTGGAAACCCTTCGAAAAAATAATCAGGGAATTCAAATAATTTAGGATCAAATGCCTCTGGTTGATAAGATTGAGAAATAGAATCGACCTCAGGTGAAATAGACATAAATATTATATTAGTTTGCATATCATGCACCATTGTAAGTGTCGTTACACTATCAGAGACTTGCTCTTTTAAAGTATAAGCAAAGTCATAATCGTTCCCTCTACGTAAAAAATTCGTATTTGCAGATACACTATGCTGAAAATGCGTTGCTTCACCCATAGGCGGAATTTGTGTTACATTTATTCCAAATGGCGCCTCTCCATCAAAAACATATCTGTCTTGACTCCCTTTTGATGGAGTCATCGCCATAACATAATAAAGATCAATGTTTTTTTCATCCTCATCTTCTTGTATTACATTTATTGATTCAGGCACTAAAACATTTCGTAGTGTATCTTCCCAAGTTTCTGTAATAGTAACCGAATCAGAAGCTCCAAATACAGTCTTATGAAAAGCAATTTCTTTGTCTTCATCTGGGATTGGGTTTGTAAAAACAGAATCCGTTAATGATAATAAAGTAGAATCTATTTGCTCTACTTTTACAGATGCTTTTGCCGCCCATATTTTACTATTCATATCAGCACTTTGATTGGGAATGTCAACCTTATCTTGTAATCTAGACTTTTTAACAATTCCAGCTTCATTAAGGTAGTCGACTAAAGTTGGCCCATCTATAGGCTTTCTATAAATTCCAGAGCTTTTATCTTTTTTATTTTGACTGTAGTCATCTTTTGTAATTGTTTTATTATAAAAACCAGATTCAATTCTTGAGCTAACTAAATCTAGGATTTCATATTTATTAGGGTTTTCCATTTCTAAAAATAATTCTTCATGGGAAAATTCAGAGTCTACTAAACTAATCTTACCATTTTGGAAATTAAGAATTTTAACCTCTCCAGTTCTAAAAGGGATAAGTAGGCCTTCTTCACCTTTTTTCAAATTATTATAAGCCTGTACTTCCGCTCCAATAATACCGCGAGCTTTACCAAGGCTTAAAATTTCAGTATTAATATGCTTAAAATTATTGTTCGAATTAAAAATGGAGACCTTTAAGGTATTGAGTTCCGCTGAAAATTGTGCGACATAATTACCTCCGTATGAACTAAACCCACCAGAGAACATATGCCCATACCCATTTTGAATTAAAGGGTCTGAAAGCATCTTAGGGTTTTTAATATTTAACCGATTATTTTGTATTTGAGGTTGAAAAATCAATGTCTTCCGTACTGGCGTCCCAAAAGACACAGAAAGATAATTTGACATCCCATAAACCTTTGAAAGATTAAGAGGTCGAATGTTTTTTAATTTGAGTCCAGATGATTCTGAAATAAGTGGATCATCTGAAAAACCGCTTAGGGTTCCTTGGAATACATACAACCATCCATCATTGTTACTGTCTGCATTAATTTTAGAAGTTGCTACTAAATCAGGCTGCCCATTCTTATCAATGTCTAATACTGCAACGTCCGTAAAATAAGTTCCAACTGGTAGCATAAAAGTCCATAAAGTGTCACTTATCACTTCACCTTGAAACTCAATCAATGATGCTCTTCTATCAGAACTATTAATGACAAGGACCTCTTTACGACCATCGCCATCAAGGTCGTAGAGACCACTAGTTCTATTTAATTGGCCGCCAGATAAAAACTCGTAGCACAAAACCAGTACTAACAAATACCCGCAGTTACCAAAAATATTATTATTTTTCCGCATAATTATACTTTCTGTGTTAACCATTATTTAGGTCAAAACATGTCTGTTTCACAGGAGAATATAGAAATAAACTCCCTTACCTCGTTTACTCTAGCAAAAAATATAGGTTAAAGCACCGTTTTTTCCAAGAAAAAGCCCAAAAATTCGTTTAGGCATTTTATTCAACAAATTTGATATATAATTCCTTTTGTATTTAGTCTATAGTACATAAATTGGTTAGATTTCAATTACGTGCGGAGAGGTCTTATACTGTGAAAAAAATACTTACATATATTACAATCTTATTATCAACTGGACATAGTCAATTTGATTTATATCCAGTTACAGATTTTTTTGGTGGCGGCATTGGATATAGTCCGATGTATATAAATATCGAAAAATTCCCAGCTACAGACTTATTAAAGAGTCTTGGGTTAAACCCTAATCAATTTGATACCCCTTTTGTGGTTCATGGGGGAGAAGGGTTCGCTCATATGACTGGAAAATGGAGAATTGGAAGTTATGCTGGTGTAGGTAGCTCAAGTATTAGCACAGTAACTAATGTTCAATTATATGTAGATACTGGAGAGCCTGGATATCAAGACGAAACCAAAGTGCCTTATGATGGAAATTTTAATCCATCAATTGAAGCAAAAATAACTGTTGCTTTAGGTGCAGCATCCATTGAATACGTGATGCCTGTTTTCCAGGATCTTGAAATATCTGCCGGCGCGATGATGGGCCTTGGACGATTAAATTTATCTATCGATCAATATGCTGCCAATCCTAAATGGGGTGAAATGTTTGATTTTTCTTACGGATCAAAAAAATGGGAAGCAAACGCTGATGGAACCGATTCTACCTTAATGTACTATTATGCTGTGGATAACACTGGAACCCCTATTGCAGGTTTTAATGCTGCAAACGCTCCTGGCGTTATGTCTGACCTAAGCGGAACATTTTTTAATTTTCAACCGTACGTTGCTGTTAAATGGCAACTTCTTGATAGGGTCGGCTTAAGGATTAGTGCTGGGTTTAATAAAGGCACAATAGGCCAAGGTCGCTGGAAACTTAATAGTAGATATCTAATTGGAGACTCAGAAGAATATACTCTCAGAGGTGTAACATTCAGAACAATGTTATATCTAGGTCTATAGCGCCCTCAAACTATTCTTTAATATAATGTCCGAAAAAAAAGTCACTCGCATCTGGCCTATGGTGACATCTGCACTATTTGGCTTTGTTTTTGCAATATTAATTTTCATGCCAGAGGCTTACTCAAAAAATAAAAATATTTACAGGGTCCTAAAGGGTAAGATAATGGTGATGCAACAAATTATTTCTTATGTTGATCATTTTTATTTTGATGATGTCGACATGGATAAAATTATGGATGGTGCATTCCATGGATTAATGGAAGAATTAGACCCTCACTCAACGTACATACCAGCTAAAGATCAAGAAAACATTGACGAATTATTTAGAGGGAATTTCCAAGGAATAGGAATTGAATTTGATATCCTTCATGGCTACATAACAGTAATATCACCAGTCCCCGACAGCCCTTCTGATTATGCAGGCCTTCAATCTGGAGACAAAATTATTGCTATAAATGGGAATGATGCATACAAAATAACAAAAGATGAAGTTGTTAAAAAACTACGAGGTAAAAAAGGTACTAAAGTAGACATTACTATTCAACGCATAGGACTGGAAGAACCTTTTGATGTTACAATCATTAGAGACGATATCCCAATATACAGCGTAGGAGCTGCCACTATGCTTGACGAAGAAACTGGATACATATTACTAAGAAGATTTTCAGCAACGACCATTGATGAAGTAAATAAAGCTATAGATAAATTAGATAAGCAAAATTTTAAAAAACTAGTGTTTGATCTTCGAGGTAATAGTGGTGGGTATCTAGAACAAGCAGCAGCAGTTTCTAACTTGTTTATTTCCACAAGAGATACTTTAGTTTATACTAAAGGTAAAATATCAGATTCAAACCAAGCATTTATATCAGACCCTCAAAAAGGACGAAATGATTTCTCTTTAATTGTTTTAATAAATAGGGGTTCCGCTAGCGCTAGTGAAATCGTTTCTGGAGCAGTCCAAGATCTTGATAGAGGCCTAATAATTGGAGAAACTAGTTTTGGAAAAGGATTAGTTCAGAGGCAGCTCCCTTTGGAAGGCGGTGCCGCAATAAGAATAACAATGGCGAGGTATTTTACTCCAAGCGGGAGACTAATACAACGTCCTTATGAAGAGGGTGATGACTTAACATATTATAAAGAATTATATGCGAATGATAGAGAGTCTGTTTTAGATAGTTTAAAAAAACTAAGGCCAAAGTATCAGACTAGACAAGGGCGAACTGTTTATGGTGGAGGAGGAATAACCCCCGATATATATGTTCCTTACAAAAATAAATTAACAAAAATGACTCAAAAACTT
>Ga0233438_10003819_pt1 | contig 13626 bp, 10 predicted proteins | sample SI_123_September_FD_182720 | JGI IMG/M metagenome (GOLD analysis project Ga0233438, IMG submission 182720) | Seawater microbial communities from Saanich Inlet, British Columbia, Canada - SI_123_September2016_10_MG | ecosystem: Environmental > Aquatic > Marine > Inlet | place: Canada: British...
CGTTTACAAAACGAGATACTAAATCATGAAGCGTATTATTCACCTCATGGACATGTATGATTACTCCTTCTTCCTCTCAACCATGTGGGTTGGGCCGTTCTGGTTTGCCATGCTGGTTTTCCCTGACCATGAAATGACGAAAAAAGTCATGCAGGGGCCATGGTTTTTCCTTGGACCTATCCTCATGTGGTGGGCCGTAACCATTGCTTCTCCTCAAGGCCTCATCGATTTTGGAATGGATTCTACCGACCCAACGGGCATTCTCAGTAGTCTAGCAACCCTCATGGGAACCAAAGCAGGTGCTTCAGCTGCTTGGGCGCACATGGTAGCAGGAGATATTTTTGTCACACATTGGATGTGGAAACGTTGTCTTGAGCAGAACAGTCCGCGCTGGGTATCTGCTACCACTGTCTTCTTTGGAATCATGTTAATGCCAGTCGGAATTGCGATGCACATGCTGTTGGTCCGACCCACTGCAACAAGTGAATGAGGCGGAACGACGATTAAATGCAGCCAAATGGAAAACTTCCCATCGGCATAGTTTCCAAAACTGTCGTCTCAGATGCAGAATGGGTGGAAGCACGGGTTGCTTTCATGAAACTTGAAGCAGAACACAAAGCAGCCACCGTCGAATTAGCCAATAAACGACTGCCACTCCCTTGGCGGAAAATAGACCAAGAGTACGTTTTTGACGGTGGCCCGATGGTTTGAATATTAGAAGAAGTATGACCCTATGATGGCCAAGACGAGGTTACCCCCAATTCACATTTTATTGACCCCACTGGGTTCTACCGTTGACATAATTTTGGCGCCGCTCGATAGATGGAAGCCTGAAATTATCTATGCCTTTACCAGCATGGATTCCTCAATCCAGGGAGTTGAAGAAAACCTTCGTTATGCTTGGAACATTAATTGTGGCCCAAATGGACCCCCTGAAGTGAGGAAAGTTTCCATCGAAAAACCATGGTTAGCAAACACTGTCCAAAATGTGATGGCCGAGTTTGACCGAGTGATTGAGAATACACTCCTCGAGTTTCCAAATCGAGAAATAAAGTGGCATGTGAGTGTGACCGGTGGTACGAATCTCATGGCTATTGGAATGGCATTGTCTGCCACAACTCACCTCATGGAAGTGTACTACACCCTTCCCGGTGATAAGCACCCTGAACTGCGATCTCGCCCCTCCAAACTTGTAGTTGACATACCATTGTTCGAACACCTCGGGCCAGCTGTCCATTTGCTGCGTAAGAGCGCAACGAAGGTGAAATTGTACGAGACAATCAAAAAATCGCCTAACCCTATCACCGTCGATCGTATGGTGAGAGAGATGGGGACAACTGACAAGGCTGTTTATGCGCAATTGAAGCCTTTAATTGATTGTGGATTGATAGTAAAAAGCGATGGATCAACCTATTCTACGACCACAACAGGGGATTTGGCCTATCAGCGTTGGAAGGGAAGCCCTCAATCTTGAATTTTAATGATTTTTTAACTAAAACAGGTCATCCGAGATTGAATTTGATTGAATCACGGTTATTTCCAATTCTATCCTCATGTACCTGAACTGATTTGGGTAGAGGTATGGAACAAAACCCCACGCCAACCAAGAAGTCAGCCAAGGATGAAGGAATCATCCTCCAAACTTGGCTGAACCGAGATGACCCGATGATCATCGCAACCCACCAACAAGTGGACGCTGATGCTGCCTTTTCGGCAGCCCTCTTACGGGTCATCAAACCAAACGCTGCTGTTGTGTTTGTTCGTGCAGACTCGACCATCTCTCAACCAGAAGTGATTGCTGTTGATCTAATGGACGGTGACAGTGCGGTCAAAGGACTCGGAGTCGGAAGTGCTTTTGGTTTGGTCGTATCAACTTTGAAACAATCGAACCCTGCCTACTTCAAGGCTCTAAAACCATGGGCGAAACAATTGAATCTCACTGACCAAGCAAAGCGTACCAACGATGCCGTAGTGCTCGCTGATATGGTCTCTGCATGGCGCAGTATTGGACTCGATGACCGAACGATTGTTAGCCGAGCGGGGGAATTGTTGCTTGGAAAACTCAAGTTCATTCGACGCCGTGAACGTCAAAAGACTAAAGCTTCAAAAATTCAGATTCAAGGAGGTGTGGCCGTACTTGGTCCTGAAGACCATGTGCCTGCAAAGCAATTGTTTCAACGTGGAGCCAAGGCTGTTGTGCGACAAGGAAAGGATGGTATGGCAGTAATCCTGTCTCGCCGAGCCCAAGAAAGCGGAATTTCAGTATCCGGCTTGGAATCCTCACTCACCGAACAGTGGTTCATCCACCCCGATGGATTCCTCGCAAGTTATGGCGGCCCAAAGGCTCCAAAGGACCCTGCTGAGTCTGGTGTTACGCTCAAATCATTGGCAAAGCGAACTCGCAAACTTATCAAGGTGGCCAAGCAATGACGGGAAAGACTTTGTATTCTACCCAAAGCAAGGACAAGAATACCGGTGAGTACATGGCATCCACTTACTCTTCCCGCCAGAAAATTTCAATTTACACCAGTGATGGTTTCGTCGGACGGGAAGCGTTCGAAAATCGAAAAGCAACACGTGGAATGACAGATTGGGTGGCAAAGAATTTCGAATTGTTAAATCTTGGCGAAGCCCCATACGAATCGAGGCAGGTTGACTCCCTCACAAGGGCCCGGTGGCAACAATTCACGATGGAAATCCTCGAACGATGGATGGCCCCCCATGCTACTCGGCACATTATACGTCGAACTATGGACGGACGGGATGGCCCTACGTTCATGTTGTTCCCTCACCCAGAAGACGCGCTAGGTATGAACCTCCAAGGGCGCAATGGAGAACTGCCCTGTGCCCTATTTTCCCTCACCGAGACTGGTGTAATCCGAGTGTTCAATTTCCGAAGTGAACGGATTTCACATGTTGAATCAACAGATCTCATCGCCACAATTGGATTTGACGAAAAAGATGCTTTTTCTGCAAGCGGATGGGTTGCTGCGCCAAACGATTTTCTCAATACCTTGCGAGGTCTAAAATCTCAAATCATGGAGACTGGAAAAGAACTTGAAGATTGGTTTGCTTATCTCGATTGGTACGAACACATGCTCAACGAGAACGCGTGGACTGGAGGGATTGTGTCGGCTGAAGTGATGAATGAGGACCCTCTAACCCTCTTACTCAATCTGGAATCAAGCGGCCGCTCCTTGGAATTAATTAAACAATTACCAGGGAGGGGTAAAGGCCCTGTTGCATACCTGATTCCAAGCCCTCAAGAAGGCGATGTGGAGACTGCATCTGACGAAGCAATCAAAGCTTTCGATGAAAAAATAAAACTCGGTTTTGTCAAAAGGAGGCGCAATCATTCTAACAAAAAAGGAAAGGGCAAATCGAAAAAGAGTAACTTCGTTTCAGTAAGCCTCCAGCCCTGGGATGATTTTTCAATTGAACAAGTTGATTCACTGATCGGGCAGACATTGGCGAATGATACCTCTGATGATTACGGAACCCTCGCCCGCGAACGCAAAGGCTTGGAACGATTACGAGATTTGGAAGCCCCTTCGGACATCCACAAATGGATATTTGACATTGCCAAAGCCACCCCTGGGCCCTTGGAGCCCCCTGAATTGAAGCACCCACTCGTCGATCGTCTTAATGAACGACAGGAATGGGCGGTTCGTTCTGCGCTCGTCGCACCTGATGTGTACTTCATTCAAGGGCCCCCAGGGACAGGAAAAACAACCGTCATCGCCGAATTGGTCAATCAAATCACCCAAGAAGGTGAACGAGTCATGGTGGCAAGCCAAACCAACTTAGCTGTTGATAATGCGCTGGGGCGCCTTGGTCACAAAACCAATGTTCGGCCGATTCGCTGGCTGGGTAAATTCGCGTCGATTGATCCTGACCCTGAATCGAAACCGTTCTTGGAAGATAACGTAGTCCAATCTTTCTTTCTCCCATCAATACAAAATGAATGTCAGATTGCACAGACAGAGGCATTAACGCTCCGTTCATCCTGGAAGGCCATCGATGAATTCAGGACAAACAGTTCAGATATCTCCGCTCAATTAGAGTCCAATAAAGCAATACTGGAAGAATTGAAACAACAACGAGGTACACTGATTCGTGACCGTTCGACTGCTCATGCAGAGATTCAATCTGAAGAAGAACAAAGGAACATTCTAATGCAATCCATCTCGCTCATTGAACGAGAAGAGTGGAGTTTAATCGACTTGAATCGTTTGAAGGACAGCACGGAGATTGCGGAGCAGTTGAATCAGATTAATGCCCTTGAAAGCCATCAGAAAATGGTTCCAATTCTGCTCGAGTGCCTTACAATTTTGAACAACTTTGAGAACACGGGAGAAGTTGACCCTGCTCAAGCAAAGTTACGACAAGAAATGAATACTGCCGCTGCAGATTTGGACTTCGATAAAGCCAAGGCTCTCAAAGAAGAACTCGAACAACTGGAACAAAACCAAAACGAGGAAGCCAACATCGGATGGGCTTCAACAAGCAAGGAAATCGCTCGCTTGGGCCGTAAACTCGAACATACCGAGTTGAATGAATTGGCATCCTCTCTCAAACCTCCAACTGACATCGACCAAATCGTCGAGCGACTTCAAAGTGAATTTGAAGAACAACTCTCCGCAATAGAGAATGAATTAATCTCTTTGGATGAACTCAAAATGACATTTGGAGAACAGCTTCGATTGCGCAGCGAAGAAACATCGAATAAACTCATGATGTCGGAATCGAACCAACAACACGACAACCAAATGAGCCAATTGGATGAGAAGATTTCGATTGCATCTCGAAAGATCAATGATCTCAATTTAGCCTACAACAACCTCCTCCAACCGCTTCCTGAGGAAGTAAAGTTTACCGAAATCAATCCCACATCTGTCGATTCATCTCTGGAAGTAAAGTTAGTCAAACAAATCTTAGTTTCTGGGAAAGCGTGGCAGAAGGAACATCAGACTCAGTACCAGAATGAAGAACTTTGGATTGATCTTCGTAACGATTGGATAAAGGCTCTCAACGAAACATCCGACTCATCCATCGAGGACCTCAAGTCACTGTATCTCAATTTAGTCAATGTCCATGGCGTAACAACTGCTCAATCTGGCAGTTGGCACTGGTTCAGTGAGCACGCCAGTGATCCATTTGATGTTGTCATTATTGATGAAATCAGCAAGGCGACTCCTCCGGAAATCATTCTAGCAAGTTTACTCGGCCGAAAAGTGATTTGGGTAGGCGACCATCGCCAACTTGCTCCCGAATTCAACGATCCGAGGAAGAAAACTTCGGAAGATGGTGATACGTATGACGGTAAAGGAAAAGGGCGATTTAGAGACATGGTGACCACAGCCTTGTTCGAACGACATTTTATCGAAGCTGACAAGTCCTTGAAAACCAGTTTGAACATCCAATACAGGATGCATGAACAAATCATGGAGGCTATCAATCCATTCTATGAAGGAAAATTAGATTGTGGGGCACAAACTGTCAACAAACAACACGGCTTATCGATTCGGAAGAAAGATGATTATGGGCTTGAAAATAAAGGATCGGAGTTAATTCACCCTCGACGGCACATGTATTGGGTCGATTCCTCATTGACCCGGAACAATACCTATTGTGCTGAAAAGAAAAGGGGGACCACCTACGTGAACGAGCGGGAAGTTGCCCTAGCAGAGTACATCTTTGATGAACTGAATGAACAAGTTGGTGAATGGAAGAAGAGTCGGCCTGTGGAAGAGTGGGCGGACCACCCGCACCTTCGCCATGTTGATCGTCATGGCACCCTACCAGTCGCATTCATCACATTCTATGCCGGACAGAGGAAGCAGTTCAACGAAACAGCCTTTGCAGGAGCCTCAAACACAACTGAAAAACGATGGGAACACCTCAACATTCGCGTGGATACAGTCGATCGTTTCCAAGGTGCGGAAAGTCCGATTGTCATTGTAAGCATGGTCCGCTCTGATAGAATAGGTGAGGGCAAAGCCAGGAAATTGAAAAGGTTGTTAAATAATCCAGAGATTAGTTATGACAATGTGTTTGTTAACAAATCCGCAAACAAGAACCAAGTGTCTATCATGCCGCCAGACACTGGTTTCGCCAAATCCCCAAATCGCGTCAATGTAGCATTTTCAAGGGCTCAGAACCTGCTTATCGTGCTCGGTAACCGCTGGGCTTGGAATGGAGTAAACGTCAAGATCAAGCGCGATAATGGGGACATAGAATGGCCCCGATATTATCACGAATTAATGAGGAAAACAATTGGAGGAGGGGTGCTGGATGGCCGCAACTTGCTCTGAATCTGGACTCAAAGCGATGTCTGATGCAATGCAATTGCAAGATAAGTCGGCGATTCACACGGTCGATGGTCATTGGCTCATGCAGGTGTACCCAGTGGAAGTCACTCACGCAAGGCAGCGTTCATTGACGCTCTTGGAGCATTACATTCTCAAGGCTTTCAACGCTATTCCAGGATGTACTGCAAGGGATATCATCAATCAATTTGGGCTGGATCCGCTCTTGGTAGATTCTACCTTGAGGTCACTCAAACTTTGTAACACCATTGATTCGGTTGAGGAAGCGGATTCAAAAAATCCAAACGATGATGCCATCTTACTTAACAAAGAGCTCAGAGTCGTTTTGGAACGATTGGCCGTTGATGGAGGCAATGAGGAGCAATTGAATGAACTAAGGCGCAAACGAAGTATTTTGCAACAGCAAATTGATCAACTCAACCAAACCACTGACGCGAAAGATGAGGATCGATTCTCTCGAATGAAATTTGAAGTGAATGCCTTGGGCAAAGAGGCGCTTGTAAACAAATACATGAAGGAACCAACTGAGATGAAAATCTATTCGTTTGCCCGATGCATGACAACTGGTGGGGTTTACATCGTTGGTGGAAATGAAATCGTGCACGATGCAATCGAAGAAGGATGGCCAGAAAGAGTAGGATTTGTATGGCAAAACAAGCCAAAAGGAAAGTGGTCCCAAGTCGAACCCACACGGGGTGAAATCGAGCGAGTTTTGTCTTCACTCCACACAAACGAAGTGGTTGAAATCAACACAATCGAAGTCTTAGAAAGCCCATTTGAAAATCGAGAAGTCCACTTGCCACTCCACTTTACACTCGTTGTAGGACACGTAGATCGAAAGCAAGAATGGCTTGTTCATCTTCAACGTGAGCATATACCAAGGGTCCGCTGGATTGAGAGCCATTTGCGACAACTCAATTCACAACATTCAAGTTTGCTAAAGCACCTTGCAAGCTCACTACCAAACACAAAAGGAATGAATCCAACATCCGTGAAAAACGCAAGCCCATTGGTTCGCCTCGACCGAATGGTAGCGCAAGAAAGGACCCAACAAGGCATTCTGGTAGTTCATGAGCACGAACAGATGACACGTCTCATCGACATGCCTCTTTCGTCGCTTGATAATCTCCTGACTTCCCGAACGATGGTGTGTTTGTCTAAACAACTAAAGAAAAATTACAAATTCCAACAAGCTGATGAGTCCATTCCTCCGAGTTTCACTATCCCTTCAAAAAATATTATGCCACCTGGAACAATTGCCATGGGCACTGGATTCTTTGAAACTGGTTTCATCAGTATTCCCATCAGTTCTAAGGAAGATCTGCGCCTTCCAGTCCTTTGTCACTCGAAGGAACGGGGCGAGAAAACGGTGGCCAAAGTTGATGAATACCTTCGAACATTGCTGAGTCCTGAACACCTCTTCCTCATGACGAATGCTCCTGCGGACTTGGACCAATGGATTCAAGCCATGATTTCAGGAATCAAATCTACCAAGATGGAAGAAATACTCAGTGATTTGAAGGACATCCAAGCCAAACTAAGTTTGGCTGTTGGACCCGTCGGTTTAGCTTATATGCATGCTGCAATAGAGGCTTTCGTGGATCAATATGCATCCATTTGTTTAAATTCGAATAAAGGTATCAAGGGACTTCTTGAAATTGTAGAAGATTCACGAATTTCCCCTGATGAGAAGGCCGATTGTTGGGCAACCATCGAACGCTCAATCCATGCTATTGCTGTTGAAGCTTCTTCTTCAGAGAAGAACAGTGATTTATTCACACTGTGGACAGCGGTCCGGCAACGTAAACAGGCAATTCCATGGGAAGAAATGGCCAATTTAGAGAACACTTTACTTGGGAATTGCACAATGACGAGGTTCGAAGTGAACCGCCACATGGAACTGATTGTCAAGGACCTCATTGTTGGAAACCGTCGACAAGTCTCTGATCTCGCAGGCATGCTGAGTGATTTACACAATATTGGAGTCATCAACGAAAAACTCCATGCTGAATTAAAGAAGACAAAAGCAGGCCGGAACATGCTCACTCACGAGCATGACATGGATGCAGATTTGCCTCACACTCTGGAAGCCATCAAGACAATGCGTTTGTTAGCAACCTTGACCGACCCAATTGATGATCCTCGGTGGGCAACAAAAAATCAATACCAGAACTTTTCATGGAATTTTTCAATCGAAGGAATCAATCAATACCTCAAGCAGTGTCATGACTTGGCTCGTAACTTTGGAAAGGAACGCAAGTTCACACAATCTCTATGGTTTGATGGACTCCAAACACGTCTACCCGTGACATATTCTGAGATTCCGTTTGAGATGGCTCAAACCATAGAGGAAATCACCGCTCTTCAATGTGGTTTGAACGGCGAATCAATCAAACAAAATCTTCTCAAAGAAGCTTCTACCTCTTGGGGTAATTCATTGGAAACTCCGAGCAATTACTCTATTCCAAAGAACGTGCTTGAGTCGATGAATCGATTGACTGAGTGTGGACTTGGTAAGGAGGCTACAAAAATTGCTGAGCATATTTTGGAGGAAGTGCCCAAACCACATTCTGTTGAAGATTTGCTTGATGAAGTAAACATGGCTGAAGATACAATGAAGATTATTGCACCAATGCATGCAATCGTTCGATGGAAACGAACCATCGAACAGCCTAATTTTACTGTTCAACTCGAAGCCCTCTCACAAGCTGAGGAAGACAGTCTATCTCGAATGGGTAAAGCGGTCAATGAAAAACTACTCAAGGGCGCATTGCAACCTTACTTTGGCAATGATTACACCATCAAAACAATAGAAACTGGAATTGCTGAAGTCGATGCTTTCGTGAAATCAAACAAAGTTTGGGCACCGGTTTTGAAGACGCTAGAGAATTGGATGTCTCAACGCTGCATACGTCAATTGAAGCAAGGCAGTGAGACTGAAATGGTTCTGTGGCTTGAACACATAACGACGAAGGGGCTTGAAAAAACTTCACTGACATTGCTAAAGGGGGAATTAAAATCTGCTCTTGAAAATCTCAAAAGGAAAATCAAAAATTCTGAGGATGCGAAGGCAAAGCGAGAGCAGAAACCCAAGAAGGAAGGCGGGAAAAAGAAATGAGTTCACGAGGCATGACGCAAGCACAAATTGAAGCACGAAGGCGAGAGTTGGAGCGCAAGCAAGAACAAGCAAGACGCAACAGAGTCAAGCAACAAACCTCTGTTCTCGCACAGGCCATCGAGCGAACCCAGCGAACACTCGCTGCAAGCGGAACTGCTGCATGGGTTCAAGAAGAAATCCGTGAAATAATGGCTGCAGTGAACAAAGCCAAAGACACACCTGCCACAGGGAACATTGACGCAGCATTCAATGAACTGAATGTGCAACAGGCAAAATTATCCAGTCTGTCAGAGACTTCGAATCTACGACAAGACGCTTTGCAACGGGAGCAATGGATGGCAGAATCAGCCGTTATTGGGCTAAAACTCGAATTAGAAGCGCGACTTGAAGATCTCGAACACAAAGAATCGAGAAAAGAGGTGGAAACCCTCATTCGGAAAACTGAAGACCTCTCTATTACCGTTCAAAAAAGACAAATCACCGGATTGCAACAAGAAGTTGCTCAAATGCGCCAATTCGCTCTCGAAATTCACGAGCGAGACATGAAACAATCCGTCGATGAAACACTACGGCGAGAAATTATCACTGCACTCATGAAAACAATGCGTGATTTAGGATTTGCAGTTGGGAAACCAACAATTGACAAAGTAACTGGAGGCGTGGTCATGATTGGAACGCTTCCTTCGAATCGAACTATACGATTTGAAGTCGATTTGAATGGTCAAATGGAGTTTGACATGAACGGATTCCTTGAACGGAAATGTGCAGATCATTTGGATGAGGTACTCGGTATTTTAGAGACCAACTTCAGTATTACGACTGGACCCATCCAGCATAATTGGAAAAACCCCGACAAGATTTCCAAAGGCAGCAAAGGATTCCCCAGCGGTGGCAACACGCGCACAATGGGCGGTGGACGGCAATGAATGACACAGAATGGATACGAACACTCGAACGAGAATCTGGCTTCCGACGATGCTTAATTTTGTATGGAAATGTACGTGATTTATGGCCGTCCTCAAATGGAAATCAACAGCGGTTGTCCGAACTTGTCGTCGATACGCTTGCCGAGCGATTCTCACTTCAAGGAACATGGGACGCCATTGATGGTCTAAGGTTTCCAAAACAGAGTCATTTAACGCTTTTCACCGATATGATGGAACAAAATGCTCCTTCAGAAGAAGGAGATGAATACGACTTAGGCGACTCAACGTTGGATGAAGTTCCAGAAACTATCGGAGGATGTGTAAACGCACCTGCTGCCTATCGAGACCCTGCATTTGCTTTTGATGCAATAAGACAGGTATTGACTACTTCATCTGCACAGAGGCCGATGTTTGTGGTCGATTGGGGCGAGCATCTCATCACCACTGCAAACCAACAAGATTCGGATGAGCGAAGTCATTTAACGAAACTTGGAAAAGCAATCTCAGAGCAACCAATGAGTCAACTTCGAGGCACTGCGTTAAATAATTCTACTGGATTGTTAGTGATTATCACACCAACCCTAGGTACTCTCCCGCCCCGATTTTACAACCATGATGACAGGATTCGAATTGTCAATGTCCCATCCCCTGATCTTCTCCAACGCAGGAAAGCAGTGGATAATCTTCGACAAGATTTCATCCTAAAATCTGGTCAGGAAGGTCGTGATTCGCTCCAACATTTAGCGGAAATGACCGACGGTATGTCGCTTGTTGACATGCGAAATCTCGCAGCCTTATCGCGACAAAGTCAAACCGCCCTTCCAGTGGAAGATCTCGTGAACCTTTACAGGTTTGGCGAAAAGGAATCACCTTGGACTCAACTTGATCAAGACCGTGTCGGACAGGCTGGAGATATTATTCGACAGCGAGTGAAAGGACAAGATGAAGCAGTCGATCGAGTCGTCACGATGATTATTCGTGCTTTCCTCGGTCTTGCTGGAGTCCAGCATTCGCGTCAAATGACCAAACCGAAAGGAACGTTGTTTTTCGTCGGACCTACCGGTGTTGGTAAAACCGAACTTGCGAAGTCGATTGCTGAATTTATATTCGGAGATGAGAACAATTGCATTCGTTTTGATATGTCTGAATTCAGTCAAGAGCATGCCGACCAGCGATTGATTGGCGCACCACCTGGTTATGTCGGTTTTGAAGAGGGTGGCCAATTGACCAATGCGGTTGCGGAAAAACCATTCTCAGTACTCCTCTTTGATGAAATTGAAAAGGCTCATCCACGTGTTTTGGACAAGTTTCTACAAATTCTCGAAGATGGACGTCTTACTGATGGACGAGGTCAAACCGTTCACTTCTCAGAAACGGTCATCATTTTCACATCCAATATTGGAGCAAGTGATGCTCAACCAAGTTCAGATATGGAAGCAACAAAGGCTCATTTCCAGCAAGCGGTTCAAGGCCATTTCAACGATACATTGGGGCGGCCAGAATTACTCAACCGATTTGGCGACAACATCATTGTGTTCGATTTCATCAATGACCCTGGAATTCGTTCTGCCATCATGTCAGGCAAGTTAAGTGGAATTCGAGAACATCTTCTCGACCAATTCAATCTCGAACTCATCTTGGATGAAGACCACGTGCAAAAACTCGTTGGTGAAGGAAACGTGAGCCATGGTGGTCGTGGACTGATTAACATCATCGAACAGAAACTGGTCAATCCAATGAGTTTGTATTTGTTTGAACACCTCCATCAGCTCAAAGTTCGCCGACTGAAGTTACATGTTAGCGGCGATGGAAAAGGCAATTCAGTGTTTAATTTGGAGGAATAGAAATGAGTGAACTTCTGCTTAATGTGTCAGCAACGATGAGCAGAAGTCGTGCAAATGGACCTGGCGTTCGGGCAGTAATTTGGGTGCAGGGTTGCACCATTGGTTGCCCTGGTTGCTACAGTGCCTCAACCCACCCGCACAGTGCTGCATCGCTGGTTAAGCCTTCAAAAATTGCCGAATGGCTGCTTTCGATACCTGACATCGAAGGCGTTACATTCAGTGGAGGAGAACCTTTTGAGCAATCCGCAGCCATACTAGAAACAATCAAATTAGTTCGCAAGAAAAGGCCGGCATTCACTTTCTTTGCTTTTTCTGGATACTCCTATCAAGATCTTCTTTCAAGCACCGAGCGTTCAGTTACAGAATTGCTTCACAACTGTGACATGCTTTCGACTGGGCCATTCGATGTGAAATTAAGAGACAAAACATTACTTTGGCGCGGTTCAAGCAACCAAGAATTGCACTATCTTACGAATGTCTACCAATCCTCAATGGAGGTGCAGTGGATTCTTGAATCACCAACTGAAGAATATTCGGTTCAAAATGAAGGGATTCAATTCACTGGGTTCGGCGGAAAGTCGAGTAAAGTGCTGCGGATGGCAACTGGGCTCATTGGTTAAGCGAAATTATTCACAAACAGTATAAACACTAAACGGGTGACAAACGACATGGCGGAAGAAAATTCGAAACTCGTTACACCGTCATGGGCTGAGCCACATATCTTTAACTTAGCAAAGATTCACGACCTTTTTGATTCTGGAAGTCAAAAAATTCGTACTTTTATACAAGAGCATTCGGTTACAAGTGAGGATTATGAAAAATTCAAAATCATACCCGGTGACAATAAAGATAATTTCCGAAAAATGATTGAGAGTCAAGATGTTAAATCTTATCTTAAGAATCTAGAGGAAATCGTAAGGTTGAACACTTCTATGGAAGCAGCGTGTGGAAGAAATCGCAACATCGATGTTCGTTTTGTAAAACAGGTAGTAAATATTGCTGACATCGAAGACCCGCCCAAAGAGTTGTTTGCAATCCATGACGGCATATTCCCTTTTGAGAGAAAAGAATTGATGGACATTAGCAACAACGCGCAAGCCAACGCCTAGCTGATTTCGCAGATCACTTCACCGGTACATCCCAGCGTTTGAGCGAGTTTGAACAACAACTCGAAGCAATGTCACCGTGGATGGCTGATGTGTTTTCATTGGGACAACCTGTGTTCGACGATGAAGCGTTAGAACCCGTTTTCTTAGATGCCATGGGCAACCTCGCTGCACATGACGAAGTGGTTTCCGCTCCCATGAGTGAGGATGTGAATGGCGGCGAATCTCCTCACGATAGAGCGTGGACGAACCAAATGACTACGATTAGAGTCCCCGCTCCCAGACTTGAACTGGGGACACCCT
>Ga0233438_10003820_pt1 | contig 13622 bp, 10 predicted proteins | sample SI_123_September_FD_182720 | JGI IMG/M metagenome (GOLD analysis project Ga0233438, IMG submission 182720) | Seawater microbial communities from Saanich Inlet, British Columbia, Canada - SI_123_September2016_10_MG | ecosystem: Environmental > Aquatic > Marine > Inlet | place: Canada: British...
AAATCACTTTTCATGTCAAATAAAACTTTGTATAAAATTTCTCTTTCGGTACTAAAATCGCTTTGGTTTTTATTTTTCCCTTGAACTGTTGGGAAATTCCCTCCCATATTTGGTAAATAGGTTTTCAGGGTCAAGACATCAATCATTCTCGAAGATTCTAATACAGAAATTTGTTCTGCTACATTTCTGAGCTGTCTCACATTTCCACTCCAGCGGTAATTGATAAGTGCTTCAATGGCTTGCTCATCGAGTCGAATGGTGGGCATTTTATATTTTAAGGCAAAATCACTCGCAAACTTTCTAAATAGCAAATGAATATCGTCTTTTCGATCTCGAAGAGAAGGCAATAAAATTTCTACGGTACTCAACCTGTAATAAAGGTCTTCACGAAATTTTTCTTTTTCAATTGCCTCAAACATATTGACGTTGGTGGCTGCTACAATTCTAACATCTGTTTTTAATACGGCACTGGACCCTACTTTTATAAATTCGCCATTTTCTAAAACCCGTAACAATCGAACTTGAGTGGTAAGCGGAAGCTCACCAACTTCATCCAAAAAAATGGTTCCTCCGTTAGCAACTTCAAAGTAGCCAGATCGGCTTTGGGTTGCGCCTGTAAAAGCGCCTTTTTCATGTCCAAAAAGTTCACTGTCTATGGTCCCTTCTGGAATGGCACCACAATTCACGGCGATATATTTTCCGTGTTTTCGATGCGAAAGTTGGTGTATTATTTTAGGAATACTTTCTTTTCCAACCCCGCTTTCTCCAGTAACTAACACCGAAATGTCTGTTGGTGCGACCTGTACGGCTTTTTCAATGGCACGATTTAAGCCTGTATCATTTCCAATAATACTAAACCGCTGTTTTATAGATTGAACTGTTTCCATAATTAATTATTTTCAGAGTAGCCAACGGCCTCTCCAATGAGGGTGGCGCTTGTACAGTTATTTATTTTTACCAATACAAAATCTCCTATTTGATAGTTTTCTTTTGGGAATACCGCTACTGTGTTTTGTGCACTTCTTCCAGACCATTCGGAGGTAGATTTTTTAGACTCTTTTTCTATAAGTACTTCTACAGTTTGGTTCAAGAATTGTTCTGTTCTGTATAAGCTATGAGTACGTTGCAATTCAACGACTTCGGCTAAGCGTCTTTTTTTTGTTTCAAAAGGAACATCGTCGTCGAGCTTTCGCTCGGCCATGGTGCCTGGGCGTTCGGAATAGGCATACATATACCCAAAACTATACTTAACAGCGTCCATTAGACTCAGGGTGTCTTGATGGTCTTTTTCCGTTTCGGTTGGAAACCCGCAAATCATATCTTGAGAAATGGTGCAATCTGGAAGAATATCTTTAATGTTGTTGATTAAATCAATATACTCTTCGCGTGTATGTTGACGGTTCATTTCTTTTAAAACGCGGTTACTTCCACTTTGAACAGGAAGGTGCACATGGTTGCATATATTCTGATGTTTTGCCATCGCACGAATCACATCTAAGGACATGTCTTGCGGATTGGAAGTTGAAAATCGAAAACGCATTTTAGAGTGTGCTTTTGCACAGAAATCTAAGAGTCCTGCAAAATTAACAGCCGTTGCTTTTTGCATATCCGTTGCCTTTGTAAAATCTTTTTTAAGTCCACCACCATACCATAGGTAACTATCTACATTTTGTCCTAAAAGAGTCACTTCTTTGAAGCCTTTGTTCCATAAATCACTAATTTCTTCAAGGATACTTTGAGGATCTCTACTGCGTTCGCGCCCCCTTGTAAAAGGCACCACACAAAACGTACACATGTTGTCGCAGCCTCTTGTAATAGATACAAAAGCAGTAACTCCGTTTGTGTTTAGTCTTACAGGAGAAATATCGCCATAGGTTTCATCTTTAGAAAGAATGACATTGACGGCGCTTCGTCCTTCATTTACTTCCGAAATTAGGTTAGGAAGGTCCTTATAGGCATCAGGCCCCACAACAAGGTCCACGATTTTTTCTTCTTCTAGAAACTTACTTTTAAGGCGTTCTGCCATACAGCCTAAAACCCCTACTTTCATTTTTGGATTGATACGCTTTACAGCATTGTATTTTTGGAGTCGTTTGCGAACCGTTTGCTCTGCTTTATCTCGAATAGAACAGGTGTTTACTAAAACCAGATCGGCTTCTTCCAAAACTTGGGTGGTATTGTAGCCTTGTTTTGAAAGGATGGACGCTACAATTTCACTGTCACTAAAATTCATAGCACAGCCATAACTTTCTATAAATAGTTTTTTAGTGTTTTCTAGTTTAGGGCTAATGGCTAATTTTGAGCCTTGAACCGTTTCATCAATTGTTTTCTCCATAACATTTTCAATATCCATTGAGGGACAATAAGCATGCAAAGATACACTATTTTTATTTTTTATGACAAAGTGTCATGATTTTAGTATTTTATTTTGATTTTACAAAACAATCTTCGTTATTTGGAAACTGTTAGATTTCAAAATTATAGATTATGTATGCATTTCAAACGATATTAAATAAAATTCAAAGTTCAAAATTAATAGATTTTGGAGATTTATTCAATGAGTCTTTGGCCTTGTTCAAAAAAGTATGGATTCAAGGGCTACTACTGCAATTGTTTTCAATCGTCATCATGCTCCCCCTTATAATCAGTTTTTATTTGCCGTATTTTAGACTTGCATTAGAAGGCAATTTAAACCAAGAGATGGGCTCCATGGATTTAAGTAGTGCGCTAATAGAAGAATTTGGAACTTCTTTGATATGGATTTATGTATTGATGTTTGCATTGAGTCTCGTCTCATCTCTATTGCACTTAGGTTTTTATAGAATTGTAAAAGAAATGGATCATGAAAATCCCTTTGTTATTTCTGATTTTTTTTACTTTTTTAAAAGTCCAGTTTTAGGAAAAGCTCTCGGGGTCTTATTGGCTTACACAGGAATTTCTATTTTATCGGCATTGCTTTGCTTTTTTCCATTAATTTATGCAATAATCCCTTTGTTATTTATGCTCCCCATATTTGCTTTTAACGCTCATTTGTCGATCTCTGAAGTTGTTAAGCTCGCATTTGCACTGGGGAATAAAAAATGGGGAATTACTTTTCTAATACTTATACTAAATATGATTTTATTTTATGTCGTTATATTTGTGACTTGTGGCTTAGGAACTTTGTTTATTAGCTGTTTTTTATACCTCCCTCAATATATTATTTATAAAAAAGTAATAGGATTTGACACCCCAGAATCACCATCTCAATCCATTGATCCCTAATTTTTTAAATCCGATTCAATGCCTCTAAAAACCGATGGCAAATAGCAGTCGTTTTTGAGGTTGTCAAAAAAATAAAATAAAGAAATAAAAAAATTGCTCTACATTTGTACTTCTCTAAAAATATGATATGGCTAAGAATTTAGTGATTGTTGAGTCCCCTGCTAAGGCAAAAACTATAGAAAAATTTCTAGGAAAAGACTTCAAAGTTGAGTCTAGTTTTGGACACATTGCGGACTTACCTTCCAAAGAATTGGGAGTTGATGTTGAAGGAGATTTTAAACCAAAATATGAAGTTTCAACCGACAAAAAAACGGTTGTTAGCAAGCTAAAAACATTGGCCAAAAAAGCGGATATTGTTTGGTTGGCAAGTGATGAGGATAGAGAGGGTGAGGCCATTGCATGGCATTTAGCAGAAACTCTAAAATTAGACAAAGCCAAAACCAAACGAATTGTTTTTCATGAGATTACAAAAACAGCTATTGATAAAGCCGTTAAAAATCCTCGTGGAATTGATTACAACTTAGTAGATGCACAACAAGCACGGCGTGTTTTAGATCGCATTGTAGGCTATGAGCTGTCTCCAGTCTTGTGGCGAAAAGTAAAAGGAGGCCTGTCGGCGGGACGCGTGCAATCGGTCTCTGTTCGACTTATTGTAGAGCGTGAACGTGAAATTCAAAAATTTCAATCGCAAGCCACTTTTAGAGTTGATGCAGAATTTACAACTGCTAAAGGAAAAGTGTTTAAAACAAAACTCCCTAAGGCATTTGAAAGCGAATCTGCTGCAAAAGCATTTTTAGAAAAAAACAGCAATGCTTCTTTTTCAGTTTCAAGCCTAGAGAAAAAACCTGCAAAAAAATCACCAGCACCGCCATTTACTACTTCAACATTACAGCAAGAGGCCTCTCGAAAATTATATTTCTCGGTAAGTAAAACAATGAATATGGCTCAGCGACTTTATGAAGCTGGTTTGATTACCTACATGAGAACTGACAGTGTCAACCTTTCGCAAGAAGCACGAAATACTGCCGCTCAAGAAATCACGTCCTCGTATGGAGATTCTTATAGCAAGCCTCGTAATTTTAAAGGAAAATCTAAAGGCGCACAAGAAGCACATGAGGCCATTCGTCCTACTAATTTCTCAACCCATTCGGTCAATATAGAAAGAGACCAAGCACGTCTATACGATCTTATTTGGAAACGTGCCATTGCCTCGCAAATGAGTGATGCACAATTGGAACGCACAAACGTCAAGATTAGCACATCAAATCACAACGAGACATTTACCGCAAATGGAGAGGTCATTAAGTTTGATGGGTTTTTAAAGGTTTATCTTGAAGGAACTGATGACGAGAATTTAGAACAAGAAGGGATGTTACCAGCCATGACACTGAATGAACCGTTAGGAAATAATTATATAACCGCTACTGAACGTTTCTCAAGACCTCCTTACCGATACACGGAAGCATCTTTAGTGAAAAAATTAGAAGAATTAGGAATTGGAAGACCTTCTACTTATGCCCCTACAATTTCAACAATTCAGAACAGAAAATATGTCGAAAAAGGTTCTGTTGATGGTGCAGAACGTAGCTACTCTTTATGGACATTGACTGAAGGGGAATTAACAGGAAAAAAACTCACCGAAAAGTTTGGCTCTGATAAAGGAAAATTAGTACCTACAGATATTGGAATGATTGTAACTGATTTTTTAGTGAATCATTTTGAGGCGATTTTAGATTATAATTTTACAGCTAAGGTTGAAGCTGATTTTGATTTAATTGCCAGCGGAAAAGAGGATTGGACACAAATGATGAAGTCATTTTACAAAGAGTTTCATCCCCAAGTTGAAGACGTTAGTCAAAATGCAGAACGTGAATCTGGAGAACGTATTTTAGGGACAGATCCAAAATCTGGACGCCAATTGAGTGTACGTCTAGGAAAATTTGGACCTATTGTTCAGATAGGTAAAGCCGATGAAGAAGAAAAACAAGTCTTTGCAAGTGTCCCTCCTAACTTTCAACTAGCAGCTATTACTTTTGATGAGGCTTTGGAATTGTTTAAACTTCCTAAAGATTTAGGGACTTACAAAGGCGAAGATATTATTGTAAACAATGGTCGTTTTGGGCCTTACGTAAAATTTGGAGATAAATTTATTTCCCTATCCAAAGGGATGGATCCAATGCGTGTTGAAATGGAAGATGCAATTGAATTAATTAAAGAAAAAGAAGCTGCTGACGCTCCAATTTATGAGTACGAAGGCTTGCCAGTTCAAAAAGGTAAAGGACGATTTGGGCCGTTTATCAAATGGAACAATATGTTTATTAATGTTAACAAAAAATACGATTGGGACCACCTTTCTAACGACGACATTGAGACCTTAATCAAAGATAAGATCCAAAAAGAAATTGATAAACTGATCCATGATTGGGAAGAGGATGGTATTCGTGTAGAAAAAGCGCGTTGGGGACGCCACAACATCATTCAGGGGAAAACAAAAATTGAACTTCCAAAAACAGTGGATGCAACTCAACTTACTTTAGAAGAAGTAAAAGGGATCATTGCTAAAAATGCACCCAAGAAAAAAACACGAGCCAAAAAGAAAAAATAATGGATTACAGTTTCCTTTCGCCTGTCCATGATCGACTTATAGCTGAACTAGAGCTACAACACAGTCAAACTATAGGGAAAAAACTAAGGATTCACAGTGCATTAGATGAACCTAGTTTGAAAGGTGTAAAAATGGCTATTGTTGGGGTTTTAGAATCCAGAAATTCTGTTGATTATATCGGTGAAGACTTCCAATTTACAGAAATTCGAAAAGCATTTTACAGGTTATTTCCAGGAAATTGGTTGCATGAGGTTGCTGATTTGGGAGATATACAAAGGGGTGAAACTGTTGAAGACTCCTACTTTGCACTCATTCAAGTAGTTTCTAGCTTAATAAAAGAAAAAATTATTCCAATTATTATTGGGGGAAGTCAAGATCTAACTTACGCCAACTACCGGGCCTATGATAAAATTAGTTCCATGATCAACATCGTTAATGTTGATAAAAGCTTTGATTTAGGAGATTCTAGCAAACCAATCAACAATGGTAGTTATTTAGGAAAAATCATTTTAGAACAGCCATACAACCTGTTTAATTACACTGCTTTAGGGTTTCAGACGTATTTCAATTCTCAAGAAGAGATTGATTTAATGGAGAAACTTTATTTTGAGTCGTATCGATTAGGCGCGATTACGCAATCAATTAATGTGGTAGAGCCAATATTGAGAGACGCTGATGTGGTAACCTTAGATCTTAATTCCGTCAAATCTTCAGAAGTAAGTCTGAAGCAAAAATTTTCACCTAATGGGTTTAATGGCCGTGAAATTTGTGCTATTTCAAGATATGCTGGAATTAGTAACAAAGTTACCTCTTTTGGAGTTTATGAATATAACCCTTCACAAAATGACGAAGCAACGGCCATGCTAGTTGCTCAAATTATGTGGTACTTTATTGAGGGGGTCAATTGCAGAATTAAAGATGATGATTTTAGTGATTCAGGGAGTTATTTAAAATTCACGGTACTTGTTGATTCTGAGGAATTAGTGTTTTTTAAGAGCAAAAAAACAGGAAGATGGTGGATAGAAATTCCTTTTTTAGAATATTCAGATACTAAATCGAAACAACATCCGTTATTAGCCTGTACACATGAAGACTATGTGAGTGCTACCAAGGGATTAATCCCTGAGCGTTGGTATAAAGCGTACAAAAAAAATTAGATTTCAAAGTATAAGATTATATATATATATTAATTAGTTCAGCTAAAAAAGTTGTTTTTTAGGAAATATATAGATAAGTTTACAACTTGAAATTTTTAGGAGTTAATTCCTTGAATTTATATACTTATGAGAAAAATTGTAATAATATCATTAATTTTAGTTTTTGTCACCAGTTGTGGGTCAAAAGAGAAAGGAGAATTGGTTGGTGTTAAAGGTAAAAAATGGCATCCAGAGAAACCTTATGGTATGACTTTGATACCTGGAGGAGCTTTTGTGATGGGAAAATCAGATGATGACCTTACTGGAATTGAAGATGCTCCTACGAAAACGGTATCAGTTCGTTCGTTTTATATGGACGAAACTGAAATCACGAACAGTGAGTACCGACAGTTTGTATTTTGGGTACGGGATTCAATTTTAAGAGTTAACCTAGCTGAAATGGCTGATTTAGAAGGTAAAACAACTGATGATGAAGGTATAGGTGAATATGCATACCTTTCTTCCGAAGAAGAAGATTTGACGCCTTACCAAAAATATATGCTTGATACCTACGGAGACGAACAGCGTATCATCAACAAGGATATTGATCTTATTTTTGAAACCGATGAATATCCAGATGAATTGTATTCTGAGGTTATGGACAACATGTACTTGCCCTTTGAAGAATCCTACAATGGTCGCCGCACTTGGGATGTCAGCCAATTTGAGTTTGAGTATTCCTATATGGACATTCAAAAAGCTGCTAGGAATAAAAACATTTCCCGCTCGGATGTTATTAAAACAGAAGTAGTTAAAGTATATCCAGATACAACTGTTTGGATTCGAGACTTTGAATATTCATATAACGAACCAATGCACAACGACTATTTTTGGCACCAAGCCTATGGAAATTATCCTGTAGTTGGAATTAGCTGGGAACAAGCTAAAGCATTTTGTCAATGGCGTACATTAATAAAAAATATCTACAAAAAAGAAAAAGGTCAACAACTTGTAAATTCATTTAGATTACCAACTGAAGCCGAGTGGGAATATGCTGCGCGCGGTGGTTTAGAAGGAGGGACGTTTCCATGGGGAGGTCCTTATGCTAAAAACGACCGTGGATGTTTTATGGCAAATTTCAAACCTTTAAGAGGGAACTATGCCGCTGACCAAGCCCTATACACAGTAGAGGCAGATGCTTACGAACCCAATGATTATAACTTGTATAACATGGCTGGTAATGTCGCAGAATGGACGATGTCATCTTACCATTCAACATCTTACGATTTTTCATCTTCTATCAATCCGACTGTGAACGACGAAGGCTATGGACGTAAGGTCGTTCGTGGGGGGTCATGGAAAGATGTTTCATATTACTTACAAGTAAGTTCAAGAGATTACGAAATTAACAAAGCCCAAAGGAGTTACATCGGTTTTAGAACCGTTCAGGATTACATGGGAACCGACATAACTATAAATCAAGCAACCAATTAATTTTATATAACCAATTAAAAGACATCAATTATGGCATTCAAAATAAACAAAAGAGTAATGAATATGGCTTATGGCCTAGGAGCAGCAGTAGTAATTATTGGCGCTTTAATGAAAATTATTCACAAAGATTTAGGACCTTTAACTGGAAGTATGTTATTGACAATTGGTCTTGTAACTGAAGCCGCAATCTTTGCACTTTCTGCATTTGATGCTCCAGACGATGAGTTAGACTGGACTATAGCGTATCCAGAACTAGCGGGTGGAAAAGCCAAAGCAAAAGATAAAAAAGGAACGGAAGAAACTCCCGAAGGCGTCCTCACTAAAAAATTAGACAGCCTCTTGAAAGAAGCTAAAATTGATGGGGCCTTAGTATCAAGCTTGGGCGATAGCATCCGAAACCTAAATTCTACGGCTTCTGAAATGGGTGGATCTGCAGGGGCTTCTCAAAAATACAGCGAAGAAATGGCAAAAGCTGCCGCTCAAATGGAATCTATTAATAGTCTTTATAAAGCACAACTAGACAGTGCAGGTCGTCAGGCTGAAATTAACCAAGAATCCATCGAAAATGCAACAAAACTGAAAGAACAAATGGAATCTTTAGCATCTAATTTATCTTCATTAAATGGAGTTTATGGTGGAATGTTATCTGCAATGAACAAAAATTAATTAGTTTTTTTACAACTAAAATTTATTTAATAATTTAAAAAACTAATCAACAATGGGAGGAGCAAAAGAAAGTCCAAGGCAAAAAATGATTAATTTGATGTACCTAGTATTTATATCAATGCTAGCATTAAACATGTCCAAGGAAGTATTAAGTGCCTTTGGAATGATATCAGAACAAGTATCAGAAAATAACATTTCTTTACAAGAACGCATCATTACATTTGAAACATCTATAGAAAGTAATTACCAACAAGAAGGTAAAATCTGGAAAGAAAAAAAGATCGCTAAAGATAAGGTGCATCAAATTGCAACCAATTTTCTAAACTATCTTGATGAACTTCAACAAACCCCACCTCAAAAAAAGGTAAAAGGTTTAAAAGATTCCATTAATGACTACGAGGTCATGGACAAACCAGATTATTTCGATAATAAGTTTTTTATTGGGAGTCAAGGCGTTTTAAAACCAGAAGGTCAAGAGTTTCTAGATAAAATCAAAGAATTTAAAACTGAATTTATTACAGTTGTAGATTCACTAAACGCTGGTAAAAGTGACGAAAACTACGTCAATATTATCAATGAAGTAAACGATTTATTCGATGTGGACTCAGAAGTTATCAACAGATCGGGGGCCAAAACCACATGGATTGAATACAACTATTTTGGGTTTCCAGAAGTTGCATCAAATACAAAACTTACAGTTATGAAAGCCAATGTTCTTGGTTTTCAAGCAGAGCTTTTATCTGCAATGATTGGGGGTCAGTATAAAATAAACGCCACACTTGCCAATTTTGATGCTTATGTCGTTTCAGACAAAGCCGCCTATTTCCCTGGATCTAAATTTTCAGGAAAAATAGTGTTAGGTAAAAAATCTGAAAACTTGCAACCAAAAGCCATTGTGATCAATGATTCAGAAATAGACCCAACAGCAGCTTTAAACTCTGAAGGTGAAATTGTACTTGATTTTCCTGTGGGATCTGTAGGAACAAGAAAAATAACAGGGACTATCACCTTTATTGAAGGAGATGAGAAACCAATAGAAATTCCAGTAACTTCTAATTACGAAGTAATCTCTAAACCCAACTCTGCTTCTGTACAGGTTTTGGGTAGAAACACCTTATTTAGAAACTTTAACAACGAAGTAAAAGTATCCGTTCCAGGAGTTGCAGCAAATTTAGTCACAGCTACTGGACCAGGCGTGACCAACAAAGGAGATGGATTATACACCATCAAACCTCAAGCAGGACAAGAACTTATATTAAATATAACAGCTGAACTTCCAGATGAATCTACGTTTAGTTCTTCTGAAAAATTTCAGATAAGAAGAGCGCCAGTACCAAATATATTATTTAACGGTAAAGAAGGTGGTGCGATGTCCAGAGGTTCTATGCTAAGTGGTTCTATGAGTGCTATTTATGACCCAGCTTATGGTTTAGAATCGACGGTTAGAGTCAGATCATTCACTGTCAAAATTGGACCAAAGGCTTTTGAGTGTACAGGGAGTGCCCTAAGTGCAAAAGCAAAGGCCGCTTTGAAAAAAGCACCTAAAGGATTTGATGTTAGTTTTAAGAAAATTAATTATGCAGGGATTACTGCTGGTCAAAAAGAATCGGGCCCTTCAATAACTATAAATTAAATTAAACATGAGAAAATCTGTTTTTTTATTAGTATTACTTTTGAATCTATTTTTTGGGTTTTCTCAAGCAAACCTTTTAAACACCACATCCTCTTATGAATTAGAAGAAGTTTCCATGTTAGAAGAAGATATCGAGTCCAAGCCTCTAGATTATGCAAAAGTGAATGATGAAGACATTGTGTTTTCTTTCACAACTTGGGAAGTCATTGACTTAAATGAACGTGTGAACTTTCCGTTCTTGTTTCCAATCGATATTTACTCGGTGACTCCAGACAGAAAGCCATTGATACATTATCTAATTGATGGTGTAAGGTCTTTTGAATTTCCAGCTTATTTTAATGACACTTTCAGTGAGGAAATATCAGAAGAAGAATTTGAAAATATTCAAGTTTATAAAGCGTTAAAGACAGGAGTGGACGCTGATGGGATTACAGAAGGTAAAGAACACTTTGATATTGCCGGTTCTTGGCGTGCACATTTAGAAACGCTTGGTTACGAATTCCCTGAAGAAGAATGGGTTGATTTTGATCCGTCTTCTGAAGAATTTTTAGAGCTAGAAGACAATGTTAAAGTAGTTGAATACCAAAGAAAATGGGATAATGTAGCGGCCTCTTTGATGCCGGATACCGATTTTAACTCAGCAGAATTTGAATATAGCGATGTACGAAAATACATCATTAAAGGCATTTGGTATTTTGATAGAATTTCAACAGAACTTAAATACAGACCCATTGCTATTGGGCCTGTAGCTGTGAGTGCTGAAGATAAATTTGCACAAACTAATGATGATACTGGGTCATCAAATGATTCTGGAGACGATGGCGGTTTTGGAGCCTTCTTTGATGACGAACCCGAAGAAGAAGTTGCTGAAGTAGAAGAAGATTCTGATGCGGATAGCTTTGCCATGACCGATGAATCAGCGGAAGACCCTGAAAAAGAATATAGACCTATGTTTTGGATCTTCTATCCAGAAGCAAGAGAAATTCTTAGCAAGGCCTATGCCTTCAACCAAAAGAACATGTCTAAACCGTTTTCTTTTGATCGCTTAATAAACTCAAGACGTTTTTCTGGGACCATATACAAAGAAGCGAATGTATATCAAGACAGAAATATTAGAGATTACATCAGTAAAAATGCATTGATGCAACTCTTAGAGTCGGACCGCATTAAGGAAAAAATTAGAAACAAGGAACAAGATATGTGGAGTTATTAATTCACAATCTTACCATCATAACAAAACGCTTATCCACACGATAAGCGTTTTGTATTTTAGTACCTTTGTCAAATGGAATATGATTACATCATTGTAGGGTCGGGCTTGGCAAGTATTATGTTTGCCGAACAACTACGGCTTCACAATAAATCATTTATCGTAATTAGCAACCGTTCCCAGCAAGCTTCTGTAGTGGCTAGCGGTCTATACAACCCCGTTGTTTTAAAGCGCTTTACAGCGACTTGGAATGCTGCTACCCACCTTGAGAAAGCAATTCCTAAATATGCCGCCTTAGAGCAGCTTTTAGTCCTCAAACTCGATTATGTACTTCCAATTCATCGGGTGTTTAATTCGGTCAAAGAACAAAACAATTGGTTTTTAGCTTGTGACAAACCCTTGCTCGGAAAATTCTTAAATCCCGAATTACTGACCAATAAAAACCCATCCGTAAAAGCCCCATTTGGTTTTGGTGAAGTAAATCACACGGGACGAATCGATACCCAGTCCCTTATCGAGTCTTATCGTGAATTTCTCTTAAAAAGAAACCAATTTAGAGAAGAAACATTTGAGTACAATGATTTGATAGAAACTACTGAAGGGGTGGAATATCACGACATCAATGCAAAACATATTGTATTCAACGAAGGGTTTGGAATTCACAAAAACCCTTATTTTAAATACCTCCCATTAGAAGGAACCAAAGGGGAGTTGATTACGATTCAGGCGCCCACTCTCAAATTGGAGTTCATTTTAAAATCAAGCATCTTTGTAATTCCAATGGAATCCGATCATTATCTTGTAGGTTCCACCTATGAATGGACCGATAAAACAAATAACCCAACCCAAGAAGCAAAAACCGAACTCTTAGAAAAATTGGAACGCCTCATCGATTGTGAATTTGAAGTTGTCGATCAGCGTGCAGGCATTCGTCCCACGGTAGTTGATCGCCGTCCTTTAGTAGGGCAGCACCCCAATCATAAACACATGTATGTGTTAAATGGTTTGGGAACCCGCGGCGTTTTGGTAGCCCCGTCTATGGCAGAAGCTCTTTACGATTCCATAGAAAATGACACGCCTCTTCCAGAAGAAATCGATATCAGACGCTTTGCTTAGTTATTTTTCCTTAGCTAATTCAGCATTATAACCCATAAAAAGATTGATCCAAATATTTCGAGACAGTCGCATGATAATAGGCATAAACCCTACGAGGGTACACACAATGGCGATAAACGAAAACATTAAGGAAGTTTCAAAAACAATGAATGTTAGGAAGAAAGCGACCATCGCAAACGCAATTCCAACTCCGTAACTCACGTACATAGAGCCATAAAAAAAAGAAGGTTCAATCTTATATTTCGTTTGACAATGTGCACAACTTTCGTGCATTTTTAAGGTTTGGGAAAGCTGATAGGCATTACGGTTTTTGTACATTAATTCATGATGACATTTTGGACATTTCCCTGTCAAAATACTATACAGCTTATTTCCTTTTTTTAATATCATAATTTCCTATTTTTGCAACTTGTTACAAAGCGCTAAACTATTTATAATTATTTCCTTTTACAATTTTTAAATGTTAAACATCCATAAGTTATCGGTATCATTTCAAGG
>Ga0233438_10003822_pt1 | contig 13613 bp, 15 predicted proteins | sample SI_123_September_FD_182720 | JGI IMG/M metagenome (GOLD analysis project Ga0233438, IMG submission 182720) | Seawater microbial communities from Saanich Inlet, British Columbia, Canada - SI_123_September2016_10_MG | ecosystem: Environmental > Aquatic > Marine > Inlet | place: Canada: British...
TATTATCAGACTCTACTAAAAAAAGTAATTATGATAAATTTGGTTCGGTTGATAATAGTAATATTAATATGGAAGATATTATCAATAATATGTTTGGTTTTGGAGATATCAATATAGATGATATATTAAATGATATAAGTCAGCAGAATTCATTTAATACTGGTTTTGATACAAAACCAAAGGTATTTATAAAAATTCATACAAGAACAAATATTAATCCAAATTCAAATTCAAATTTAAATTCAAATCCATTAGAAAATTTATTAAATTTAAATAATTTATTTGATGATATATTAGGAGATGATATATTTAGTGGAGGTATAGATTTTAATAATAAGGGGATGTATCAGCAACCACAGCAACCACAGCAACCACAACAACCACAGCAAACTAAACCGAAATACGATACTATAGAGGTTTTAGTGGGTTTAGAAGAGATAATAGATTCAACAAAGAAGAAAGTAAAATATAACATAAATGATTTATGTGAGATATGTAGAAATTTTATGATAAAATGTTTAAATTGTAATGGTATTAAAAATAGAATGGATAGATGTTATTCATGTAATGGTAACGGAATTATAATAACAAATAAAGATTGTATTAAATGTAATAATGGATTATCTAAAAAAGAAGTAGAAATAAATATTCAAATACCAAAGGGAGTAAAAGATGGGCATATATTTCAACTTAAAAATAAAGGTTCATTTAATATGGAAACACAAACATATAATCATTTAAAAATAATAATAAAACATAAATTACCAAAAAAAATACAAATACATGGTTCTTCAATATTTATGTATGTAGATTTGAAATTAGAAGAATTATTATCTGGTTTTACTAAAAAAATTAAATGTGGTAATACTGAATTTGATTTAAAAATGGATAACTATTTTGACCCTACAGAAGCATTAGTTTATAAAAAAATGGGTATTCCTACTTATAAAGATGAAAAAAATGTTGGAGATTTAGTAATTAAATTTAATATTTTATATCCTAAAGAAAATGATGAAAGAATGAAAAAATACGATAAAGTTTTCAAAAAAATATTTAGTTAAAAATATTTAGTTAAAAATTATTTTATTTTTTTTAAATTTGTATAAATAAAATGCCATATAAATCAAAAGCAACAACAAAAACATCTAAAGCAACAACAAAAACATCTAAAGCAACAAAAACAAAAACATCTAAAGCAAAAGCAACAAAATCAACTAAATCAAGTTATAATAAAAATACAAAACATCAAAGCGGTGGATGAGGTCCAAAAGAAAAATTTCTATAAAATAATTTATTGTAGATTATAATTTATATTATTAAGTCATAATTTCTAATTATAACTTAAATAATAAATGATGAAGTATTATATCTAAATTCTTAGAATGGTATAATACTGATAAAATTATAGTGTATAATAGTCTTATAAAAGACTATTTAAAAATATTTTACGATGAAATATATATATTCGCAATTTTATAAATGATTTAAATTTCTTAAAATCTCTTAAAATCTCTAAACTTCGCTGTAGTCTAACATAATACTAGAATCAATCATTATTTTAACTCCATTTTTTTTTAATTTTTTACAGTATGAATAACAATCTGTAAATAATGCTACATCTTCTTCATCATCTACTGAAAACCATGGATATTCAATCTTTTCGCTTATTCCTTTTTTAATACATGTCCAACCTAAATCTACAAAATCTGCTTCAAAATAACGATTATCTATTTTATCCATTTTAATTATTTCTTCTTTACTTAAAAATTTAAAAGTTCCATTTTCTTTATAAAATTTATAATCTAATTCTTTTACTACATTTGTTATATTGTTGACAGGATTTAAAGTATATACACCACATGTAACATCATAATTAGAATTTAATAATTTTTGTAAGTCTTTAAATGTAAATATAACATTTGGGTCAATCCATACTATGTAATCATATTCTAATTGACCTCTAAATGGTTTTTGGTCTTTGGAACCTTCAAGAATATTTCCACCTAAACATTTATTTCTTTGAATAAATATATTTCTATCATTTTCTTGACATAAAATAGGTCTATAATTGTTAACTAAACATTGTAATAATAATTCACTCCATCCTACTAAAAATCTACTTGTAAAACTTTTTCCTGGTATACAAAATACTACCACTTTTTGTTTAGTTTCTTCTGTCATTTTTTCATCAATATCATTAATATCATCAATATTTTTATTAGTTGACATTTGTAAATTATACTTAATTATATTTTAAATAACATTAAATTTTAAATAATTTTCTAATATTTTCTTTTGATTTTATAGAATTATTTTTATTTACTATCATATTTACAAATAATTTATTATTTAGTCTTTCTTTTTGTTTTAAATTATTTAATGAATTATTTCTGTAATTAGTATTAGTATTAGTATTAATATTTATGTAATTACTATTAGTATAATTAGTATTAGTATAATTAGTATTAGTATAATTAGTATTAGTATAATTAGTTTCAACAATTAGCATATTTATAATTATAAATATTAAAATATTTAAAATTCATTTAAAATTCATTTAAAATTCATTTAAAATTTATTCAGTATTTTATACTAAATAAATATTATGGTTGCTATTGGAATTGATTTAGGAACTACATATTCATGTGTTGGTGTTTTTCAAAATGATAGGGTTGAAATTATATCTAATGATCAAGGTAACAGAACTACTCCTTCTTATGTTGGTTTCAATGAAAGTGAAAGATTAATTGGAGATAGTGCTAAAAATCAAGCTAGTTTAAATCCAAATAATACTATATATGATTCAAAAAGACTAATAGGTAGAAAATTTAATGATGAAGTAATTCAAGATGATATGAAAACATGGCCATTCAAAGTAATTGAAAAAGATGAAAAACCTTTATTCGAAGTTGAATATATGGGAGAAAAAAAAACTTTTCATCCAGAAGAAATTTCCTCTATGATTTTAGTTAAAATGAAAGAAATTGCTGAAAGTTATTTAAATGATGAAGTTAAAGATGTTGTTATTACTGTTCCAGCATATTTTAATGATAGTCAACGTCAAGCTACCAAAGATGCTGGTAATATTGCTGGTCTTAATGTAATTCGTATAATTAATGAACCTACTGCTGCTGCTATGGCTTATGGCCTTAATACAGATACCAAAAAGGAAAGAAATGTTTTAATATATGATTATGGAGGTAAACACTAATTATTCTGCCTCCTAATCTGGTGAACTGCTGGAAACTCCTTAAGATTATTACACCACAACGTAACTAGTGATAGTAAGCGTGAAGGTTTGAAAAGTAATAATATTGGACAATCAGCAGCCAAGTCGTCTTAGAAATAAGCGAAAGGTTCAACGACTAGTTATGACATCTAAGTTAATATTAATAAAACATAATATTAATAAGATAATATAACCACGAGTGCCAGAGTTCTAATTTATTTAAATATTATTTAGTACATATTTAGTATATTATTTATGAGTTATGGATGAACAAAACATAAAATTAATTTTATCAAATATTATCAAAATTTATAATAAAGAAACTGATAAAATATTTTATGAAAAAGAAAATAATAATATAGATTTCATTAAATATAAACATAAAAATTCAAATACTAAAGCCATTTATAAACTAAAAGTAAATGATACAATTATTAATAAAAATAATCCATTTATGATTGTTTATAATTGTATCATTTGTAATAAACAGAATATTTTTAGATTAAATAATATAGTTAGAAAAGTTAATCGTAATATTATAAGATGTCATCATTGTGCTAATTCATGTCCTAATAAAATTAATAAACAAAAAATAACACTTTTCGATACATTAAATAATAAAAATGATAAAGACTTTACTAATAATGAACAATCTATTAATATTGATAAAGAACAACAATATATTGATAGTAGTAATACTGAATTTAATGAAGAAGATACTGATTTTCATGATATGTATTTTTCAAAACATTTAACTTATGAAGATTTTGATAGAATAAAAGATAAAATTATATCATTTCAAAATGATAAATTTACAGATTTACATAATTTTATATATATTTCAAATGCTAAAATTGGCAATGGAACAAAATATAATCCTCGATTATATGATATTAAACGTAAAGTATTTGAAAAACCAATATATATTAAATTTAAGTGTGAAAATTGTAATACTAATTTTATTCATAGAGACCTTTATATAGTTAAAAATAAATATAAAATATTATGTAAGTATTGTTCTTTTTGTAACAATACTTTTAAAATAAGAACGTTTCATAATATTTTAAATCAAAAAATTACATATCAAAGTAAATTAGAATTAAATTTCATTAAAAAAATGAATGATTTAAATATTTTAATTCATAATGGACCAAAATTAAATTATTCATACAATTCCAAAAATAGAAAATATATTGTTGATTTTTATATTCCATGTATTAATACGTTAATAGAGTTAAAAGATGACCATTGTTGGCATCTAGAACAAATTAAGAATGGTATATGGAAAGCAAAAATGGATAAAGTAAATGAATTATTGATAAATAAAATGTATAAAAATTATTTATTAATATATCCAAAAAATTTAATGAAAAATATAGATATTATAAATAAAAAAATATCCACAAATAACTCAATAACTGAAAAATTAACTCAATAACTAACAAACTAAACAAACTAAACAAACTAAATAAACTAAATAAACTAAATAAACTAAATAAATTAGAATAAGATATAGTCTGATCTTATATGAAAGTATAAGAAATATTGTTTAAATGACAATATGGTAACAAAATGGGAACGTTTGATGTTTCACTATTAAATATTGATGATGGTGTATTTGAAGTATTAGCAACATGTGGAGATTGTCATTTAGGTGGAGAAGATATTGACAATAGACTTGTTAAACATTTTACAAATGAATTTAAAAGAAAACATAAGAAAGATTTATCTGTTAATTCAAGAGCAGTTAAAAGATTAAAAGTAGCATGTGAAAGATTAAAAAGGACTTTATCATCATCTACACAAGCACAAATTGAATTAGAAAGTTTGTTTGAAGGTATTGATTTTTATTCAAATATGTCTAGAGCTAGATTTGAGGAAATAAATAGTGATCTATTTAGAAGCACATTAAAACCAGTTGAAAATGTCTTAAGAGATTCAAAAAAGTCTAAAAGTGAAATTGATGATATAGTATTAGTTGGTGGTACTACTCGTATTCCTAAAATACAACAATTACTTAGTGATTATTTTAATGGAAAAGAATTATGTAAATCTATTAATCCAGATGAAGCTGTTGCTAATGGTGCTGCTGTTCAAGCTAGTATTCTTAGTGGTGTTAAAAGTGAAACTACTAAAGATATATTATTACTAGATGTAGCACCACTATCATTAGGTATTGAAACTGCTGGTGGTGTTATGACTAAATTAATACCTCGTAATAGCACCATACCTACTAAAAAATCACAAGTTTTCTCTACTTATGCTGATAATCAACCAGGTGTATTAATACAAGTTTTTGAAGGTGAAAGAACATTAACAAAGGATAATAATTTACTTGGGACTTTTGAACTTACAGGAATTCCTCCAGCACCAAGAGGAACTCCTCAAATTGAAGTATCATTTGATGTTAATGCTGATGGTATTTTAAATGTTAGTGCTTTAGAAAAATCATCTGGTAATAAAAAGGATATTACTATTACTAATGATAAAGGTAGATTAAGTCAAGAACAGATTGATGAAATGATTTCTAATAGTGAAAAATATAAAGAAGAAGATGATAAAATTAAATTAAAAATAGAAGCTAAAAATGATTTAGAAAATTATATATACTCTTTTAAGAATTCTATAAATGAAAATAAGAATTTAGATGATGATATGAAGAAAGAAGGTTTAGAAATATTAGATGAAGGTTTGAAATGGTTAGATGAAAATGATGATATGAATACTGAAGAGTATAAAAATAAAAAAAATGAATTAGAAGAAAAAATGAAACCTATTGTTTCATGTATGTATGAAAATACTAATATGGGTTCAAATGAAGTTCCTACACAAATGTCCACATCTCCAGATACACAAAATGAACCTAGTGTTGATGATGTTGATTAAATTTTTAATATAAATTTTTTAATATAAAATTATTATTTAAAATAAATGAAAAGAACTCCATTTGAAAAGTTATTATATTATTTAAAAATTTTATTATATAGTTTAGCTGCTATTTTATCTGGTTATACTGTGGTTGATTTAAATCCAGATTTTTTAAAATCTTTAAGTAAAATTGAATATCAAACATGTCTTGTATTTATTTTAGTTGCTGGTTTTTTTGATTTCAAAGTAAGAGAATGGAAAGAAACTATTATTCAAATACTTATATTAACTATTATCTTAACTACAATTTTACAGATATTAAGATTTAATAAAAAAAATATAAATAATAATAATAATATTTTAGATTATTTTAGATTAGATAATTATAATTTATTAAACTATTATAACAATTAATTTTACTTACCAGTTGAACCGAAACCTCCTTCTCCTCTTTCTGTTTCTTCTAATTTATCCAATAGTATAACTTTAGGTGTTTCAATTTTTTCAATTATTAATTGAGCAATTCTATCATCTTTATTAATTACATAACTTTTATTACCTAAATTATGTAACATAACTTTAACAGGTCCTGTGTAATCTCTATCAATTACACCAGCATTAACCATCAAACCCTTTTTAGATAATCCACTTCTAGGTGCTATACGACCATATGTACCTTTAGGAACTTTAAAAGATATACCAGTATCAAATAGTTTAGTCTCATTTGGAAGGATTTCACCATCTTCATAAGAATATAAATCAAAACCAGCAGCTTCTTCCGAACTTCTTTGTGGTATTACAGCATTCTCAAAGTTTAATTTAACTTGTAAATAATTATTATTTATTAAATTCATTTTGCCTTATTGTCTTACAAAAAGATTTCTCTATTTATTAAACTTTTATTAATTTTAAATATTTTTTCAAATTTTAAATTTTATAAAATATTTATTTCTCTTATTTATTTCTCTAATTTATTTTTTTGTATAAAATAATAAATAGGCATTATTATTTATATGTTCTATCAGTTGTTTATCATTTATATTACTAATAGATGTATCATCTATTAATTTAAATTTATAGGGTTTATTATTAATATCTTTAGTATCGGTTGTATTAACTAATGAATAGTAATGACCTCCACGAATATTGCCTATATGACATGATACTGCATTTAATACATATAAATTATCATTACCAGATATTACCAAATTATTTAAATCTATTTCAAAAGGAATATTGATAATAGTATTTATTTTTGTCATAGTTCCCTGTTTTTTATCATATCCAAATCTTTTAAGACATATTACTAATACTGGAGGTAATTTCCAAAACTTTATTACTTTTTCGCTTTTCATACAATTATTACATTTATCACATTTCCAATTTGAATCTTCATCAATATTAAGATGTATTTTTGATATATGATTTTCAATACATTTTTTAAGGGATGTTCCATGTTGGAATTTACCTAATTCAATATCCAATACACATGATATATCATGATTATGATGTATATGATTACAATGACCACATAAAATTTGTGATATACTATGATAATACATTATTTCATTTAATTCTGAATATTCATCTTTTAATATCTTAAACCATTTTCTAGTACATTTAGTTTTTAATTCATTAAAATTATTATCAGTTGTGTTTGTTGTATAATTATTAGTTTGATTATTAAATATTAAATCAATATTATCTAAATTAATTCTGGTTTTTATTTCTTCATTTAATTTATTTATAATTAAAAGGAAAATTTCATGAACATCATTTTGTTCATTAACATAAATATAGTCAAACTTAAGTGCTAATGTTTTTAAAAATCTTATAGGTTTCAGAGAATGACCACCAACCCACATACTATTAAAAATAGATTCCAGTTCTTTAATCATATAAATATCTTTATCATTATTAGTAATTCTGTTATAATAATCCTTAGATAAAATAAACTCTCTGAAAACTGGACATGATAATAAACATTGAATTAATGTATTAATATAACATGTAGCACCAATATTTAATAAACCTGTTCTTTTTTTTTGTATATTTTGTATATTATTATATTTAGATATATCCATACGAATACTATTTAAAAAGTTCATTAGAGAATACAAATATTTAATAGAAAATACAAATATTTAATGAAATAATTAAATAATAAAAAAAAATTAGTTTTAAATTGGTTTATTATAATTAATAATTAATTATTAAATTAATAGATATTATTAAATAAATGAAAATTAAAATATTACTATTAATATTTAGTATAATATTTTTAGTATGTTATATAATAAAATTATTTAATTTATCATATCAAAATGAACATTTTAATAATAATAAGATAAATATAATTCAAACTTGGAAAACAAAAGATATACCAGATAAATATAAATCTTTAGTAAATAAAATAAAAACATTAAATCCAACATATAATTATATATTTTTTGATGATAATGATATTGAAAAATTTGTTAGAGAAAAATATCCAAATTATTATGATTTTTTTAATAATTTTAAATATACTATTCAAAAAATAGATTTTTTTAGATATTTAGCAGTATATTATTATGGTGGATTTTATTTTGATTTAGATATATTATTATTTAAAAATTTAGATAAAATTAATAAAAATAAATGTATTTTTCCTATAGAATTTTTATTAAATTCTGATAATATTTTATTGAAACAAAATATGAAAAAATTAATTGGAAATTATGCATTCTATGCTCCTAAAAAACATCCATTTCTTAAAAAAATTATTGATAATATAGTTAATAATAGAATTGATATAAAATTAAATAATAAAGAAAAATATGTATATTATACAACAGGACCTGTAATGGTAACACAATCTTATATTGATTTTGAAAATAAAGAAGAGATTGAATTAATTCAACCAATACCTTTTAAACCTAGTCATTTTGGTCAATATGGAAAACATTTAAATAATGGAAATTGGAAATAAAATATTATTTAGTATTAGAAATAATATGAAAAAATATATTATATTATGTTTAATTATTTTAATAATTTCTATTCTAATCATATCATATTTTTCAAATAATAATGAAACTTTTGAAGATAATTTATTAAATAAAGTATTAGTTATTCAGTATGATGATCGTAAAAATATTCCAAACAATTTAGATAAATTAATAAAAATTAATAAAAAAATTATATATAATGATAATACTGCGGATTATTTATTTATTAATAAACCAAGTAACGAATTGCCTCCATATTGGAATAAAGTAAAACTTGTAAAAGATTTATTAGAAACTAAAAATTATAAGTATGTTATGTGGTTAGATACAGATGCTACAATTATTAATCTAAAAGAAGAATTGTTATATTTTATTAAAAATTTAATTAAAAATAAAGACATGCTAATATCAAATGATATGCCTCCATGGACAAATGATAATTTTAATGCTGGTGTATGGGTAGTAAAAAATACAACTAAAGGGAAAAATATAATCGATGAATGGTTTAAATATTATAGAAAGGATTTATGGAATATTACAAATGGTAAATGGAGTTGTAAAAATTGTGAATGGGCAAAATATCCTGGTTATGAACAAGGTGTTTTCCAAGAAAAAATTTTAAATAAATATAAAAATAGTATAGAACAAGTGAGTTGGAAATATCTAAATAATCCATATTATAAAAAAAATGATAAAGGAATGATAAATCATTTCGCAAATCATTATAAAAATGAAATAAATAAAATTTAATATTTTGATTAAAAATTTATTAAAAAAAAATTTATTAAACTAAATATGAAAAAATCTTATATTATATTATTTTTAATAAGTTTTATATTTATATTATCAATTTTAACATTTAGTATTCCAAAATATTCAAATACAAATGAAAAATTTCAAAGCAAAGAAACAGATAATAAGAAAATTCCAAAAGTTATACATATGACATATATTTCATATCAACATGTTCCGCAAAAAGTATGGGATAATTTAAAAAAGTTTGCACCAGATTATAAAATTCTTTTTTATTCTGATGAAGCATGTAAAGATTTTTTAAAAAAAAACTATGATACAAAAATATTAGATATATGGAATAATTTAAAAGTTGGAGCACATAAAGCAGATTTATTTAGATATTGTTGTTTATATAAATTAGGAGGAATATATTTAGATATAAAAATAAAACCAGAAAAAATGTTTAATAAAATTTTTAATCATAGTAAAGAAGGAATGTTATATACATCGTTTAGTCATATGGGAGAATATATATTTCAAGGAATTTTAGCAAGTTATCCACAGAATTCAATATTTTTAGAATTAATTGAAGATTTTAATAATTTTAAAAATGGAGATAATTATCATTTCTTTACAAAAGATTTTTATAATATTATAAAAAAAAAAATAAAAGGAAAACCAAGTATAAAAGAAAATAAAATAAATAATAATGAAAGTATCTATTTATTTATTGAAAAGAATATTAAAAATAATAATGAAAAAGCAGATAGATGGGGAGGTTATTATGCTATATATGATGGAGATGAACGTATAATGAAAACAAGATATACAGATTTTCCATGGAAAAAAACAAATAATTATAAAGTTAATAGTAAAGTAATTGAAATTTACACCCACGGAAATTTAAAATGGAATAAATTAAAATATATTGAAGATATTATAATTGATACAAATGATGAAATATATATAGAATTAGCAGTTAAAATTAAAAAAATAAAAGAAAAAGGATTACCTTTATTAATAAAAATTAATTCACACCCTTGCGCAGGTAAATCAACATTTATTAAAAAATACAATGGTTGTTATAAAGATTGTAAATTGTATGATTTTGATATTTTCCCAGAAGGCGATGGAAAGACTAGTAATATGTTATTAAAAAAAAATGTTAACTCAATTTTGTTAGGATGTTCTGGTGGTGGCTTAAAAAGACCATATAATAGGGAAAAAGATTATGATATACATGACAATATCGTTTATCTATTTATATTCCCCAAATTAATTGATTTGTATAAATACATTGACCATCGACAATTAAAAAACGGAAAAATGAAAGATTGGTCTTATACCAAAAATATATTAAATTACAGAAATAACATGTACAAACTAATAATTAAAAACAAACAACAAATAAGACCATTGTTTTATTCATTTGAGAAAGGAATTGACTATTGTATTCAAAAGTATAAAGAATAATTTAATTGTAACATTTAAAATCCTAAACATGATAAGTCATCTAATGTGAAATGCTTACTCTTTAAATTACAGATACTTTAATTCTTATAATTTTTAGGTGTTCTACGTAATGTAGAAATGCCTTTTTTATATTTTCTTAAATTATCTTTTTTATAAGCATAATTAAAATAATTCTTATAATTTTCTTTTGATACTTTATTAATCGCTTTTTTTTGTTTCTTTTTTTAATGAATTAAATTTTAGGACTTTTTTATTTAATTTTAGATAATGTTTTATTTGGTTAAAGTATGCTTATATTGCCCAATTTGTATGTGGTGTATATGGAATGCTAAAAAGATATTTGTTACCACTATTTGTAATAGCATCTTTTACATAATTATTTTTATGACTTCCAGCATTATCTAAAATAATAAAATGATTTTTGTATTTGTTAAAAATAAATTTATCTAAAAATATAACTAATCGTTCTTTAGTCATACCACCTTTTTCATATAGTACCCATCCAATGCATTTAGAATTATAAAGTTAATAGTAAAGTAATTGAAATTTAATTATAATTAACATGATACTAGTTTTTGATTATTACCTAATTCTGTTCCTAAATCCTCTCTATTTTGTTGAATTAATAAATAATTAGTATTAACACTATAACTTTTTAATTTATTTTCTCTTATTAATTTTGCATAACGAATATCTCCAGAATCAGTAATATATTTTGTATTACTAATTATAATATTTGCTCCTTTTCTAGAAACTAAATAACAATGTCTGCATTTAGGTTTCAGAGAGTAATTAAAATATTTATTGTATTTATATTGATTACTACAATTTTCAAAACAATAACCAAAATATACTATTTCAGCATCAGGAGGAATATTATTTATTAAATTTTTAATTTTAGTATTATTACGATTATAATCATCATTTTTAATATCATCCTCAAAAATTAAAGCATATTTTTTATTAGTTTTTAAAAATTTATTTAATATATTAAGATGACCTAAATGACAAGCTATTCGTCCTCTATTTTTTTCAATACCATATTTTTTTGTTACTTCATTATTTTCTATCATTTTCTCTAAATCTAATTTATTTTTATCTGGACCTTTTATAAATTCTGGTTTTAATTTTAATTTTTTCATAATATCTCTAATATATTTTTCTCTTTTTGGAATATATAGAACATATATATCAGTATTATTAATATTATCTTCATTATAATTAATATTATCTTCATTATAATTTTTATAATCTTCATTATAATTTTTATTATAATTTTTATACTTTTTAATCAAATTATTATAACATAAACAAAATATTAAAATACTAATTAAACAAATTATACATAATATTTTATTATTTTTAATTTTATTTAATAACATTATCATTTATTATTTGAAATATTTAATAAAAAAATAATAATAATAAATAACTAAATATACTAATTTATATATTTATAACTATTTAGTCCATTTTTGAGTTTTTTTATCAAATATCCATTCTTTGTAAAATGGTTTTAATACTTTTTCTCCATATTCTTGAATAAGACAATTTTTAACATTATTTGGAATATAAATATCTATATTTTCAAATTTACTTTTTTTTAATGGCAATATATCATTTTTTTTATAGCAATGTTTATCTTTTGCACAGAATTCATTTTCAAATACAAAAAAAGTAATATCAATAAATACACCATTTTTTTTACTAATAACTCTTGCATCTATTTTATTATTAACATCTTTAATACTTCTATCTTTACTATAAGGATTAACTTTAATAATATAATTATCATCTTCATAATTTTTAAGATTAGTAATAGATTCTTCTACTAATATTATATCTATATCATCATCCCATGGCAATAATTTTTTATTAAAATAATAACCAATTAATGTACCATGCATTATGATTGGTTTAATATTATTTTTTTTACTATAATTTACAAAAAATTGTAAAGTTTCAATTAATGTATTATGTATTTCATCTAATGTTATATTTTTTTCCCCATATTTTTTATCTAGATGATTATTTCCTTTTAATTCTTTAAAATATTTTGGATTTATATCAAAATTTTCAATAAAATTATTACGAGATAAACTCCAAATCAAAATTAAAACACTAATCAAACAAATAATACAAAAAATTTTATTATTTTTAATTTTATTTAATAATATTTTCATTTATTATTAAAAATATTTAATAAAAAATGTTATAATATAAAAATGAAAAAATATTTAATTTTATTTTTAGTAGTAGTTATTATTTTATGTAATGTATATAATATTGTGGAATCTTATGAAAATAATTATGAAATT
>Ga0233438_10003826_pt1 | contig 13608 bp, 11 predicted proteins | sample SI_123_September_FD_182720 | JGI IMG/M metagenome (GOLD analysis project Ga0233438, IMG submission 182720) | Seawater microbial communities from Saanich Inlet, British Columbia, Canada - SI_123_September2016_10_MG | ecosystem: Environmental > Aquatic > Marine > Inlet | place: Canada: British...
AAGGTAAAGATTTAAATTACGAGATTCAAATTGATTGTTTGCCTGATGTTTCTTTAAAAAGTTTTGATAAATTTAAAGCTACAGAATTCAAAGTTAAAATTGAAGATAAAGTCATAGATCAAAAACTAAAAGAAATAGCAGATCAAAATAAACAGTTTGTAGACAAAGATCAAAAAGAAAAGGCCATTATAGGTGATCAAGTTATTTTTGATTATTCCGCATCCATTGATTCAAATAAATTTGAAGGAAGCGAAGGTAAAGGGGTACAAATCGAATTAGGTAAAGATCTATTTTTAAAAGGTTTTGACAAGCAATTAGTTGGAGTCACAAAAGGTGAGAAAAAAATAGTTGATGCTGTATTACCCGCTAATCATCCAAAAAAAGAATTAGCAAACAAAAAAACAAAATTTGATTGTACAATTTTAAATATAAAAAAATCAAAAGAAAGTAAAATTGATGATGAGTTTGCAAAAATGATGGGAGCAAAAGATATTAAAGATTTAAAAATTTTAATTGAAAAACAAATTTCAAGTCAATACTCTCAAGCATTAAACTCAATAACTAAAAAAGAAATTTTAGATCAAATAGAAAAAAATCATACAGTGGATTTGCCTAAAAATTTAATTGAAAAGGAAATTTCAATTATGACACAAAATCTTAAACTAGAGGACAAAGAAAAACATAAATCAAACAATGAAAAGTTGGCAAAATCTAGAATAAAATTAGGATTATTGTTAAATGAATATGGAGAAAAAAATAATCTTAAAGTTTCAGACGATGAGGTGAGAGCTGAAATACAAAAACAAATAAAAGGCATGCCGGGACAAGAAAAGATGGTTCTTGAATATTATCAAAAAAATCCAAGTGCCTCCCAAAGTTTGAAAGGTTCTATTTATGAAGAAAAAATTATTGAACTAATAAAATCAAAAATAAATCTAACCTCTAAAGAAATTAACACAAAAGAAGCAGAGAAGATTATTGCTGATTTTAATAAACCTAATTTAAGTACCACCAATGTTTCTGAAACAAAATCAGCTATTAAAAACAAGCCTAAATTAAAAAAAATTAGTAAAAAGTAAACAATAGTTGTATAACCAAATATGAGTCGAGAACTTGAAGAAAAAATGAATAGCCTTATTCCAATGGTTGTTGAGCAAACAAATAAAGGTGAAAGAGCTTACGATATTTATTCTAGACTTTTAAAAGAAAGAATAGTCTTTCTAGTTGGTCCTGTTAATGATGTTGTTGCATCACTGGTAACAGCACAATTATTATTTTTAGAGTCAGAAAATCCTAAGAAAGAAATAAATTTTTATATTAATAGCCCCGGAGGTTTAGTCACAGCAGGTTTAGGAATTTACGATACTATGCAATACATTAATTCACCTGTTTCTACACTTTGTATCGGCCAAGCCTCGTCAATGGGATCTTTCCTGTTAGCTGCAGGAGAAAAAGGAAAAAGATATTCTCTTCCTAATTCAAGAATTATGGTTCATCAACCATCAGCTGGATTTCAAGGGCAAGCTACTGATATTCAAATTCATGCTAAAGAAATTTTAGAATTAAAAGAAAGATTAAATAAAATTTATTCAAAACATACCGGCAAATCACTTGAAGAAATTTCTAAAGCTTTAGAGCGAGATAATTTTATGACCGCTGAGGAGGCGAAAAAGTTTGGTCTCATAGACTCTGTTGTGGAGAAACGAAAATAATATACAATATGTAGTTTATTTTACAACTTCAACTTGCTAAGTGCTATTCAGGGATTTATATTATTAATATTGATTCGAAATGTCTGATAAAAATAATAAAAATATTTTATATTGTTCCTTCTGTGGAAAAAGTCAACACGAAGTCAGAAAACTTATAGCCGGTCCTACAGTTTTTATTTGTGACGAGTGTGTGGAGCTTTGCATGGATATAATTAAGGAGGAAAATAAGAGTTCGTTAGTAAAACATCAAGATGGAGTTCCTTCTCCAAAAGAAATCTGTAATGTTTTAGATGAATATGTAATTGGTCAAAGATTTGCAAAAGAGATTTTATCTGTTGCGGTACACAATCATTATAAAAGATTAAATCATGATTCAAAAAACAGCAAAGATATTGAACTATCAAAATCAAATATACTTCTAGTAGGACCAACAGGTTGTGGGAAGACATTACTTGCGCAAACTTTAGCAAGAATATTAGACGTACCTTTCACAATGGCGGATGCCACTACATTGACAGAAGCTGGATATGTTGGAGAAGACGTTGAAAATATTATTTTAAAATTATTACAAGCTGCAGATTATAATGTTGAAAAAGCCCAAAGAGGGATAGTTTATATTGATGAAGTAGATAAAATAAGTAGAAAATCTGAAAACCCCTCTATTACAAGAGATGTTTCTGGCGAAGGTGTTCAACAAGCATTATTGAAAATAATGGAAGGTACTGTAGCTAGCGTTCCACCGCAGGGAGGAAGAAAACATCCACAGCAAGAATTTCTACAAGTGGATACTACAAATATTTTATTTATATGTGGAGGAGCTTTTGCGGGTTTAGATAAATTAATCGATAGCAGAGGTAAGGGAAGTTCAATAGGTTTTGGTGCTAAAGTCAAAGACTTTAAAGAACAACCTTTATCTGAAATTATGAAAATGTTAGAACCCGAAGATTTAATTAAATATGGATTGATACCAGAATTTATTGGAAGAATGCCAATTATAGCAACTTTAGATGATCTAGACGAAAAATCTTTAGTAAAAATTTTAAAAGAGCCTAAAAATTCTTTAATTAAACAATATCAGAGATTATTTGAATTTGAAGATGTAAAACTTGAATTTAAAGATGAAGCTATTTTTGAAATAGCAAAAAAAGCTATTTCAAAAAAAACAGGTGCAAGAGGATTAAGATCTATCCTTGAAAATATCTTATTAAAAACAATGTTCGAACTGCCAGATATGGAAAATGTTATTAAAGTTACAGTAGATAGTTTAGCTGCAAAAGGTACTTCTGAACCCATTGTCACATATGGCAAAAAATCATCAACATCAGTAGCCTAATCATAATTTGTTTCTTGAAATTATTGTATTAATAGCCATATTATAACTTTATGAAGACTACATATCTAAAACCTCTTTTACCACTAAGAGACATAGTAATTTTTCCGTCCATGGTTGTCCCACTTTTTGTAGGCAGAGAAAAATCAATCAAAGCATTACAAGAGGTCATGAAGTCAGACAAATCTATAGTATTAGTAACTCAAAAAAATTCAGAAATTGATGATCCATCGAGCAAGGATCTTTATCAATATGGGTGTTTAAGCAAAGTGTTGCAACTTTTAAAACTTCCAGACGGTACGGTAAAAGTTTTAGTTGAAGGTGAAAAAAGAATTAAAATTCTTAAATACAATGAAAACACCAGCAATTATTTAACCTGCGAGGTAGAAATTGCTGAAGACCAAAATTTAACAAAAGAACTTGAACCATTAGCTTTAGCATTAAGTAAAAAATTTGATAAATTACAAATCTTAAGTAAAAAAGATTTGACCGAAGGATCAAATAACTTAAAAAATTCAAAAGACCCATCTCAAATAGCAAATAATATTTGTTCAAATTTGAACATTCAAATATTTGAAAAGCAGGAATTACTTGAAATACTTGACCTAAAAAAAAGATTAGAAAAAATACATCAATTAATAGAAAAAGAAACCAGCGTAATTTCAGTTGAAAAAAAAATTCGTGGTAGAGTTAAAAACCAAATGGAAAAAACTCAGCGTGAGTATTATTTAAACGAACAATTGAAAGCTATACAGAAAGAATTGGGAGAAATTGATGAAGGAAAAGACGAATTAACTTCTTTATCAAAAGCCATAAATGACGCAAAAATGCCTAAAGCCGCAAAAGAGAAATGCATGTCCGAATTAAAAAAACTAAAATCTATGAGCCCAATGTCTGCCGAGGCAACAGTTGTGAGAAATTATTTAGATTGGATGACAGAACTTCCTTGGTCAAATAAATCAAAAATAAATACAGATTTAAATAATGCTCAAAAAATTCTTGATGAAGACCATTATGGATTAGAAAAAGTAAAAGAGAGAATAATAGAATTTTTAGCTGTACAAAAAAGAATGAATAAAATGAAGGGACCCATACTATGTTTAGTTGGCCCTCCAGGTGTCGGAAAAACCTCTTTGGGAAAATCGATTGCTAAAGCTACTAATAGAAAATTTATTAGAATTTCTTTAGGAGGAATTAGAGATGAGGCTGAGATAAGAGGACATAGAAGAACCTACATAGGATCTTTGCCAGGCAAGATTATTCAAATGATGAAAAAAGCTGGAGCAAAAAATCCTTTATTTTTATTAGATGAAATAGATAAAGTTGGAAATGATTACAGGGGAGATCCCTCCTCTGCTTTGTTAGAGGCTTTGGACCCAGAACAAAATAAAGAGTTTAATGACCATTATCTTGAAGTTGACTACGATCTATCAGACGTGATGTTCGTCACAACTGCTAATACACTTAATATTTTACCGCCACTACTTGATAGGATGGAAGTAATTAGGCTTTCTGGCTACACAGAAGATGAAAAAGTTAATATTTCTCAAAGGTATTTAATACCAAATCAAAGTAAAAATAATGGTTTAAAAAGAGATGAATGGAAAATTGATGAAGAAATTAATAGAAAAATTATTAGACACTACACTAGAGAGTCAGGTGTAAGAAATCTTGAAAGAGAAATTTCTAAAATAGCTAGAAAATTAGTTAAAAGAATTGATAACAATGAAAAAGTTAATTATCCAACTAATGACAATGACCTAAAAGATTTGCTAGGTGTTGAAAAATTTAAATACGGAGAAATAGAAGAGGAAAATAGAGTTGGTGTGGTAACTGGTTTAGCTTGGACAGAGGTTGGTGGTGAAATTTTAAAAATAGAGTCCGTGATTATGCCTGGTAAAGGTAAAATGCAAATCACAGGAAAATTAGGTGATGTAATGCAAGAGTCTGTTAAGGCAGCAAAATCATATATAAGATCAAAGAGTTTGGACTATGGTATCATCCCTCCAATTTTTGATAAAAAAGATTTTCACATCCATGTTCCTGAAGGAGCAACCCCAAAAGATGGACCCTCTGCAGGCGTTGGAATGGTAACATCTATTGTTTCTGCAATTACTGAAATACCTGTTAATAAAGATGTAGCAATGACAGGAGAAATCACTTTAAGAGGATTAGTGTTGCCTATTGGAGGTTTGAAAGAAAAACTTTTAGCCGCTCATAGAGCAGGAATTAAAAAAGTTCTCATTCCAATTGATAATAAAAAAGATTTAATAGAAGTTCCTAAAACAGTTCTAGACTCCATTGAAATTATCCCAGTTAAAAATATTGATGAAGTATTAAAAGTTGCATTAATAAAACCTTTAAAAAGAGTTGAATGGGTTGATATAGATAACGTCAAAAAAACTAAAGAGCAAACAGAAGCAACAAGCAGACATTAAAATTAAATCAAGAAAGATTTATGAAGATATATGATTGTTTTATATATTTTGATGAAGACTTATTACTTGAAGCAAGATTAAATATTTTAGAAAAGTTTGTAGATAAGTTTGTTATAGTTGAGAGTAAATTCAGTCACAGAGGTGATCTCAGACAGCCAAGTTTTGATATAAAGAAATATAAAAAATTTGAAAAAAAAATTGAATATATTTTATTAGATTCAAACCCTCCAAATTTATTTAAAATTAATGAAAATGATAAATTAATTAATGAAAAAATTATTATTAATGGAAATTTACGTGAGTTTTATCAAAGGAACGCAATATCAAACGGCTTAACCGGATTAGATAAAAATGATTTAGTAATAATTTCTGATGTTGATGAGATACCACTTTTAGAAAATTTCGATTTCGAAAAAGTCAATAATAATTTGATTTTTTTTGAGCAAATTTTTTGTTGTTATAAATTTAATTTATATTCAAAAATGAGATGGTGCGGTTCAAGAATGGTAAAAAAAAAGAATCTAATAAGCCCCCAGTGGCTAAGAGACGTTAAAGATAGAAATTATCCTTTTTGGAGAATAGATACTTTTTTTTCTAAAAAGAAATACAATAATATAAAGTTTATTGAAAATGGTGGTTGGCATTTTTCTTATTTAAAAAACCCAAAAGGTGTTGAAAAAAAATTAAAATCTATAAGACATCATATTGAATATGACCTCAACCCTTTGGGAGTAGACAAGATTAAAGATCTAATTAAAAATAGAAAGCTAATTTATAATTATAAAGCAGATCAAAGATCAAGTAATAAATTTCAAAATAATGAAACCTTAAGTATTTTAGAAACAAAGAGACTGCCTAAATTTATTCAACAAAATATCTCAAACTACAGTGACTGGATATTGAATTAAGTTTACTCGATCCAATCTTTATATTTTATTTTATTTTCTAACAAATAACTGGGCAGATGGTTAAAATCTATTTTTTTTAACGTTTGTTCTGTGAACCATTTAAAGTTATTTTTTTTATCTGAGCTATGATCGTAAAGGACTTTTTTTTCTTTAATTTTTTTTTCAAGTTCTTGAAAAGATATTTTCGAATTTTCAAAATCTTGATGGTGTGCAAATGTGAGTAACTTCTTATAAATATCTTTAGGTTTTTTAATACAGGTAAAGTGCCAACCACCATTTTCAATAAACTTTATATTATTGTATTTCTTTTTAGAAAAAAAAGTATCTATTCTCCATATAGGATAAGTTTTACTTTTTATACCTCTTAGCCATTGTGGCGATACAAATTTTTTTTTTTTTATAGCTTTTGAGCCATACCAAACGAAATTTTCGTAGTATAAATTAAATTTATAGTAAAACATTTTTTGTTTAAAAATAATAATTTCATTATTTATTTTTTTTAAATCAAAAATTTCAAGATTAGGTATTTCATCTAAATCACTTATTATTATAATATCATTATCGTTTAAACTTTTTAGTGCATTATTTAATTGCTCTCTTTGATGGTTATCTCTTCTAATGCTATTAATAATTTTACAATAATCTTTTTTTTCCAAATTATCATTTTTATCTTCCATAATTAAATTTAGAGGTTGATCTTTTACTACAATGTATTCTATTTTACTTTTAAATTCAGGAAAATCGTTGATATTAAAATTAAGTTTTTTAGAGTCCCCATTGTGCAGATAAGCTGCTTCAGTAATTATAAATTTATCAATAAATTTATTAAGCACATTAAGCCTGAAATCTAGCAACATTTTCTCATCAGAGAACATGAAACAATCATATATTTTCATAAAATCTATATTTTTTTTAAATTTAATATATACATTGAAATATGAAAAAAATAGTTATTACTGGAGGTCTTGGATATATTGGTACTGAGCTTTGTAAAATATACTCCGGATATAGCTGGAATGACAAAATAGTTATAATTGACAAAAGGTTCATTTCAGAAAGAGTAAATCAAATTAGAAAATGGAATATGGATTTTATACAAGGAGATATTCTTGATAAAGATTTTTTAAAAAAATACATACATGACGCAGATATAATTCATCATTTAGCAGGGGTTACAGACGTACCACGCACAAAAAGTGAATCCACATTAGCACAAGACAAAAAAATTGAAGAAGTTGCTGAAAAGGGAACTCAAAATATTTTAGATACTATTAGTGAAAAATGTAAAATTATATTTCCGTCTACACACGTTGTTTATGAAGGCATAGGGGAAGTTAAAAGAGATATTAAAGAAAATGAAATTGTAAAACCCGTGCTATCTTATTCTAGTTCCAAAGCACTTAATGAGGAACAATTAAAAAAATCTGGGAAAAAATATGTAATCTTAAGATTGGGTTCAGTGCATGGTTACTCAACGGACTCAATGAGAATAGATATAATGCCAAATTTATTTTCTAAAATTGCCTCACAAAATGGTACTTTAAAATTATTTGCTGGTGGAAGACAAATTAAAAGTCTTGTTCCACTTATAGATGTCGCCCGTTGTTTTAAATTTATGGAAGAAAAAAATGAAATCAATTCTGAAATATTTAATTTAACTAAAGATACTATAACCGTTAAAGAAGTTGCAGAAATTTGTAAAAAATATAATCCTAAAATTACATTAAAAGAGACAAATGATGAAGTGCCAAACTTAGGTTTTTCTTTATCAAATAAAAAGTTATTAAATACAGGTTTTAAATTTCTCTACAATTTAGATCAAAGTATTAAAGAAATGATACATAAATGGTCTAAGCAAAATTTAATAAAAGATTTAGAGTTTGTAAAAGAAGGTGAAAATTTATTTGTCGATAAAAGGGGAGTAATTAGCAATCATGAGTTAACTGAGCCAATTAATTTAATTGGTATGATTGAGTCAAAAAAAGGGACTATTAGAGCCAACCATTATCATCCTCAACAAGAGCAAAAATGTTTATTTACAAAAGGACAAATTATAGAAATATTTAAAGATATTATCAATCCAAATGCACCCAAAATTACTCAAGTTGTTAATGCAGGAGAATTATCAATTATAAAACCTAATGTTGCACATACAATGGTTTTTACAAAAGATACAACATTCCTAAACCTAGTTAGAGGGGAAAGAGACCATGAGAATTATGGAATTACTCACACTATTAGACATTTATTTGTAGATGAAAAAGAAAAAAATTTATTATTAGAATGTTATAAATTTGATTGTAGATCGTGTGGCAATCAAAAACTTAAGAGAGTTGTATCCCTAGGATACCAACCATTAGCTAATAATTTACTAAATAAAAAAGATGAAAAATGTGATCTTTACCCATTAGAAGTAAATTATTGTAATAAATGTCATAATTGTCAATTATCAGTTGCAGTTGATTCAAAAAAAATGTTTTCAAATTATCTTTACACTTCATCGACCTCAAAAGTTTTTAAAAACCATTTTATAGAGGCTACTAAAAAATACTCTAAAGAGTTTAAATTAAATAAAAAAAAATCTTATATTATAGATATAGGAAGCAACGACGGTGTTGCACTTAAACCTTTTTTAGATCTAGGGTTTAAAAATGTTTTAGGAATTGAACCTGCTAAAAATTTAGCAAAATTAGCAAACAAAAATAAAATCAAAACCTTTCATGGTTTTTTAGAGAAAAAAAATATAAAAAAAATTAAAAAAAATGCAGACTTAATTTTGGCCTCAAATGTTTTTGCACATTCAGACAAACTTAAAGAAATGGCGGAGTGTATGTTGAGCTTATTGGGCAACAAAGGAACTATAATTATAGAGGTTCAATATTTAATGAATACATTAAAAGATCTAACTTTTGATAATATTTATCATGAACATTATAATTATTGGTCATTAACTTCTTTAGTTTATTTTTTTAATCAATTTAATGCAAAAATATACAGATCTGAAAAAATAAACACTCACGGAGGCTCAATTAGAATTTATATTAAAAAGGATAAAAAAGTTAAAATTGAAAAAAGCGTCAAAAAAATACTTAGAGAGGAAGAAAGATTTGGTATTAAAAATTTTAAAACCTATCAAAAATTTGGAGAAAATGTTTATAAAATTAGAAATAATGTTTTAAAAAATATAAAAAAATTAAAAAAAAATAAAAAAAATATTATAGGATATGGAGCTCCAGCCAAAGCTACTACAGCTTTAAATTTTTTCGGAATTTCAAATGAAATAGATTTTATTGTTGAAGATAATAAATTAAAGCACAACAAGTTCATACCGGGAGTAAAAATAGCTATAAAAAATAAAAAAAATATAAAAGACAAAAAAAACGCACTTTTAGTCCTAGCATGGAATTTTTATAATGATATTAAAAAAAATAATGCAAGTTTATCAAATTATTTTGTAAATATTAAAGATCTTGAGACTAATAACTGGAAATAAGATTTTTCCATATTTCAAACATATTTTTTATACTTTCAAAAAAGTAGTTAATATAAAATTCTGTGAAAGGCATTTTTTCAATTATAAATTCTTGAAAAAAGTGCAATGATTTAGAAAGAGTAATAACAACTATTAATAATAGAATAAGTGAATTATAAAATCCAAAAGAAACTTTATTATTTGATGAAGGATTTACCACATCTTTATTAAGTGAGATGCCATGTTTTTTTGCTAAATATGCTGGAGAATATAAATCGAATTCTCTATTTTTTTTAACTCTCTTTTTCTTTGATTTAGCTGTTTTTGATATATGTGTAGTTTTTTTTATTTTAGTTTTTTTTTCAATATTTTCTTTTTTTATATCTATTTCTATTGGAAACTGTTTCCATTTATTTCCACATGAGCCACATTGAACCACTCTACCTAATGGTGTTATAGCTTGATCAGGCACAACAAACTTCTTCTCACATGAATTACAGTTTAAAATCATAATATTTAATATTACAGTTATTTATCTAAATTACATCAGTTTTTAAATACTTTTTTACTTTATGAAATTTTTATTGTATATCTCAATTTTATTTAATAGGGCGGTTAGCTCAGTTGGTAGAGCATCTCGTTTACACCGAGAGGGTCATAGGTTCGAGTCCTTTACCGCCCACCATTAAATTCAATAAATGTGGGGGTGTAGCTCAGTTGGTTAGAGCGCCTGCCTGTCACGCAGGAGGTCGCCGGTTCGAGCCCGGTCACTCCCGCCACATATAATCTAAAGTTGCGATTTATTATCAACAAAAGTGCTACTTTAGATACCTGTACAGTTTAAATTTAAATGTTATAAATAATTTATATTAATATAAGAATCCTTAAGCTTTAAGTATTAGGGTAGGTATTGATTAAACAATGATTTATAATTTTTTATCAGACTATTTATCTATAATAATTTTTTTATTCATTTCTATATTTTTAAGTATAGGTTTTGTTTTAGCTAATTATCTAGCATCACCATCTAATCCTGATCCAGAAAAATTATCCGCTTATGAATGTGGATTTGAGGCATTTGATGACTCGAGAATGGAATTTGATGTTAGATTTTACTTAGTAGCAATACTCTTCATTATATTTGATTTAGAAATAGCCTTTCTTTTTCCTTGGGCTATATCTCTAGGAGGAATAGGTGTTCTTGGTTTTTGGTCAATGATGTTTTTTTTAGGAGTTTTGACAATTGGTTTTATTTATGAATGGAAAAAGGGAGCTTTGGAATGGGAATAAAAATAGATGCTATTTCAAGCAAACAAAAAGAAATTCCTGAGGAATTTAAAGATCTTGCAAAAGATTTTGCGGAAAAAGGTTTTATAACAACATCAACTGACAATTTAATAAACTGGGCAAGGACAGGTTCTTTACACTGGATGACTTTTGGTCTTGCTTGTTGCGCGGTAGAGATGATGCAAACTTCAATGCCAAGGTACGATCTAGAAAGATTTGGTGCCGCACCACGGGCATCACCTAGACAGTCAGATGTGATGATTGTAGCTGGAACTTTAACAAACAAAATGGCTCCAGCTTTAAGAAAAGTTTATGATCAAATGCCAGAACCTAGATATGTTATTTCTATGGGTAGCTGCGCTAATGGAGGCGGTTATTACCACTATTCTTATTCTGTAGTAAGAGGATGTGATAAAATTGTTCCAGTAGATATTTATGTTCCAGGCTGTCCTCCCTCAGCTGAAGCTTTATTATATGGAATCTTACAACTTCAAAAAAAAATTAGACGAGAAGGTTCATTTAAAAGATAAAAATGATATCAAAACTAGAAAATCTCGAAAAATTAATCAACTCTGAACTTTCAATTAAAGTTCTTAATTCGGTTATTAAAAATGAAGAACTTTTAATTGAAATTAAAGATAATGACTTAGTCGAGGTTATTCAATTTTTAAAATCAAATGAAAACTGTAAATTCAAACAGCTTATTGACATTGCAGGTGTAGATTATCCAGAAAATGAAAAGAGATTTGAACTAATTTATCTTTTTTTATCTCATGAGAATAATATAAGAATAAAACTTTTAACAAAATTTGAAATGGATCAAACAATTAATTCTATAACAAAAATTTTTCCTTCAGCTAATTGGATGGAGAGAGAAGTTTTTGATATGTACGGAATTAAATTTAAAAATCATCCTGATCTTAGAAGAATTTTGACTGACTATGGTTTTAAAGGTCATCCTCTAAGAAAAGATTTTCCTTTAACTGGTTTTAATGAAGTTAGATACAGCGAAAAAGATAAAAAAGTTATATACGAACCAGTAAAGCTTGAGCAAAACTATAGAAACTTTGATTTTGAAAGTCCTTGGGAAGGTACAACTTATATTAAAGAAATAAAAAATTCTGACAAAAATGACAAAAAAAACTAAATCGCTAAGTTTAAATTTTGGCCCTCAACATCCAGCAGCACATGGCGTTTTAAGATTAATATTAGAATTGGATGGAGAAGTAGTTGAAAAAGCAGATCCTCACATAGGCTTACTCCATAGAGGAACAGAAAAATTAATTGAGCAGAAAACTTATACTCAAGCTTTACCTTATTTTGATAGGCTAGATTATGTCGCCCCAATGAATCAAGAACATGCCTTCGCTTTGGCCGCCGAAAAACTGCTTAATGTAGAAGTGCCAATACGAGCAAAATATATTAGAGTAATATTTTGTGAAATTGGAAGAATTTTAAGCCACATACTTAATGTAACAACCCAAGCTCTAGACGTAGGTGCGTTAACCCCTTCTTTGTGGGGCTTCGAAGAAAGAGAAACCTTAATGACATTTTATGAAAGAGCTTCTGGCTCAAGATTACACGCAAACTATTTTAGAACTGGAGGGGTACATAAAGATATCCCGTTAAAACTTGTTGAAGATATTGAAAAATTTTGTAAATCTTTCCCAAAAATAATTGACGATCTTGAAGGTTTGCTAACAGATAATCGTATTTTTAAACAACGTAATGTCGAAATCGGAATTGTAACAAAACAAGAGGCTTTAGATCACAGTTTTTCAGGAGTTATGTTGAGAGGTTCAGGTGTAGCTTGGGATTTAAGGAAATCTCAACCTTATGAAATTTATAAAGACTTAGATTTTAAAATTCCTGTTGGAAAAAATGGTGATTGCTACGATAGGTATCTTTGTAGAATTGAAGAAATGAGAGAAAGCGTAAAAATCATTCTTCAATGTATTGAAAAATTACCCAAAGGTCCTGTTAAATCTATTGATAATAAAATCTCACCACCAAACAGAGATGACATAAAGCAGTCAATGGAGGCTTTGATACATCATTTCAAGTTATTTACAGAAGGATACAGAGTTCCTAAAGGAGATGTGTACACTGCTGTTGAAGCCCCGAAAGGAGAATTTGGAGTATATTTAATTTCAGATGGTAGTAGCAAACCTTATAGATGTAAGATAAGAGCTCCTGGTTTTTCTCATCTTCAAGCTATGGATTATTTAATACGAGGTCATATGTTGGCAGATGTACCAGCAGTTTTAGGTTCATTAGATATAGTTTTCGGAGAGGTTGACCGATGAGTTTAAAAAAAGTGCATGATGATCAACCAAAAGATTTCAAATTTTCTTCTGAGAATTTAAAAAAAGCTGAAGAAATTATAAAAAAATATCCTACTCAAAATAAAAAAAGTGCGGTTATGCCTTTACTATATTTAGCTCAAAGACAAAACGAAAAC
>Ga0233438_10003830_pt1 | contig 13593 bp, 14 predicted proteins | sample SI_123_September_FD_182720 | JGI IMG/M metagenome (GOLD analysis project Ga0233438, IMG submission 182720) | Seawater microbial communities from Saanich Inlet, British Columbia, Canada - SI_123_September2016_10_MG | ecosystem: Environmental > Aquatic > Marine > Inlet | place: Canada: British...
CAACCTCTTTTTTGAATTTGTTTTTCAAATATTGTTTTAATACCATCTAATACATCAGGTTTATGGTCTATAATGAAATCAAATAGTTCTTTATGATTCTGATATATCTTTTTAGATAACTCAGTTAATTTATCTGTTCCCATAAGTTCTCTTTTAATAATTGTTATGTAATCTTTAATGTAATTTTTAACCTGTTGGTTAAGAGATTCTCCATAAACTGATATTATCCTTTCTAATGAATTTACTATAAACTCATATGAGATAGGTTCATATGTTTGTGATTCACTTTCAGAAGTATCTCCCTCAGGTGTAAGGAATACGAATGTTTGTTTATGATTAGGATAATTAGATTCAATTATCTCTCTATATCTCATAAGTTGATTTGAATGTTCTTTTGATAATACCTTATTTTCAATACAAACAACAACATTTTCAAGAACAATTAAAATATCAATATTTTTCCATTCTCTTTGAATTGTAACTTTAGTTAAATCCATCCCTTCAACATCAACTTGGTCAATATTTCCGAATTTATCTGATGAGAAAACTTCTCTCAAAAAACGTTTAAGGAAGATATCACTAAGTTTATGGGATTCATTTGGGTCTAACAACCAAGAGAGAAAATTAGAATGTCTAATCTCATTTTTGGAAATACGGAGAATTTGGAAAATGTTTGGATTCTTTAAACCTAAATCTAATTTATCAAAGTCTTCATCCTTTAGGAGTTTATCGTAATGTGATTTTAATAAAGTAGAGTTCATTTTAACTTTTGGAGTTATATGATTGTTTAATCATTACCATTAAATAATCTAAATCCGTATCTCCATTTACTTTAATTTCATAATCACCATTTCCGTAATGACCAATTTTACTAACATCTCTTGATATATTCATGGGGTCAGGAATAGAACCAAATTTCATGTTTATGAATATTTTAAGTTGTTTCTTTTGAAATTCGATGTCTACAAAATTTGAACTTCTTTTAAATCCAATATATTCTTTTCTGGGAACTATTTCTACATCTGACCCTAAATCCAAAACTCTTTCTTTAATCATTAAATAGATTTCGTTAATTTCATTTGAACCGTGTCCTAAATGTTTGTCTTCTGAATAAACCTTTACCTCTCTACTAACTTGGGAAATAGTAGAATTTGATGTATTAGGGTTTAAAGTTTCAATACTCTCTTTTGAGTTTGAACGATGTTGATTTAGAACTACTGTATCATTCGAATACCTTTTGATTTCCCATAATTCAAAAGGTAAATCTTTAAAGTTTACACTATCCTTTTGATAGGAATTATATGATGGAGAAACAAAGATGATTCGTGATTGAGACCAATCCACATCTTCCATTCTCAGAACTTTATTGAAGTGTTGTGAGAGTACCAAAAGGAAATCTGATTTGTTGTTGAGTAGTAGTTGGAGATAGGTATACCCTTGGTCTATTACTGAATAACTATTCCCTTTTTTATACTCAACAATAACGAATGAGTTATTCTCCTCATCGAAACACAATGTATCTATCCGATACTTATCTACTGTTAATTCAGATTTGATAAACTTTAGATTGAATACAGATTCTGTATTAACCTCAACAAGGTTTTGTATATCCCTTTCTAATTTGAAAGGGATCTGTTCTAATTCTTTGAGGTTTGTTTTATTTAACCTGAATAATTTCATTACTTAATTTTAAAAACACCAATATACAAATTCCAATATAAAACTAATTAGTAAAAGTAGATTAGTACCACATAGGGGGGTGTAAAATGTGGCCTAGGGGTTAACAGTCACAGTGATTTATTAACTTTTTAAATTTGCTGTTGAGTTTAATATCAAGATGTCTTTTTTTTAAGAAAATAATATATGAGTAAAGAATATAACTTTATATCCAAAAATAAGAGAGTGTATACCCCCTCCCACTAAAACACCACATTTTAAGCTTTCAAAAAATAAACCACCTATAAATATAAATATAGCATTAAGTTGGTGTGTGTGAGTAAAGAGTCCCCTCCCCATAAAGACCCCATATCAATCTTGAAGTATTGGGGATAGCCCCCTATAAATCATAACTAGCTATCTCAAGTACTCTTAAGTAGGCTTATTTATAAACTAATTTGTGTATTTTTTACATCTATTGTAGAAGTATCAACTATGTATCAGTTATTTAATCTGTAATTATTATTTTTGTTTATTATTAATTTAAATCAAAACACAATGAAAAAACTTATCTATTTATTTTTAGCTATACTAATCGTTGCTTGTAGTAGTGATAGTAGTGATGGTGATATTGGAGGGAATAATGATGGTGGTGATAATGGAGGAAATGACGATAATACTAATTGTGAATATGTTCTTAACACTTTACAAGTAACGAATACAATAGATGATAGTGCCACGTTTAACGGCTTAATCAGTATAGATGGCAATTGTGAATTTCCAATAACTGAACAAGGGTTTGTGTATGCCACTACAATACAGCCCACCTTAAATGATAATCAAGTTAACGTGAATGGAACAGAAGTGTCAATAACTATAGAAAACCTTGAGCAAAATACCACGTATTATACAAGAACTTTTTTAACCAATGCTTTGGGTGAGTTTTATGGTAACGAGGTTAGTTTTACAATAAGTTGCGATGTAGTGTATTTAGCAGAAAATGGAATAACTATTAAAGCTTGTGATGGAGCCAATGTAGGTGATACGGGAGTGATTAATGGGGTTACCTATACGGTGGTAGATGAAGCTATGTTAAGAGAAATGGTAACCAACGAAGAAGATGTAACTAAAGTGGTGACTACTTTGGTAACTGATATGAGTGAGTTGTTTAGGTTGGTTGATGATAGTCCAAACCCCAATTTTAATCAAGATATTAGTTCTTGGGACGTGAGTAATGTTACTACTATGTTTTTTATGTTTAGAAAAGCTACAAATTTTAACCAACCAATTGGAAATTGGGATGTGAGTAGTGTGACTAATATGCGAAGTGTGTTTTCTTGGGCGAGTTCTTTTAACCAGCCTATTGGGAATTGGGATGTAAGTAGTGTTACTAATATGGATTTTATGTTTAGTGGTTTTGTTGCACCACAAGCATTTAACCAAGATATAAGTTCTTGGAATGTGAGTAATGTGACTACTATGGATAATATGTTTAATTTTTGTACTTCTTTCAACCAACCTATTGGAGATTGGGATGTAAGCAATGTGACTAATATGTATACAATGTTTCTTTATGCTGAAGCATTTAACCAACCCATTGGCAATTGGGATGTGAGTCGTGTGACTACTATGGCATCTATGTTTGGTGGTGCTACTTCCTTCAACCAACCTATTGGGGGTTGGGATGTGAGTAATGTAGCTGGTATGAATAATATGTTTAATGAAGCAACTTCCTTCAACCAGCCTATAGGAGAATGGGATGTGAGTAATGTAGCTGGTATGAGTGGTATGTTTAGTGAAGCAACTTCCTTCAACCAGCCTATAGGAGAATGGGATGTGAGTAATGTAGCTGGTATGAGTGGTATGTTTAGTGAAGCAACTTCCTTCAACCAGCCTATTGGGAATTGGGATGTGAGTAATGTGATTGCTATTTATTCTATGTTTAATGAAGCAACTTCCTTCAACCAGCCTATTGAGAATTGGGATGTGAGTAGTGTTACTAATATGGGTTATATGTTTAATGAAGCAATTGCTTTCAACAAAGATTTAAGTTCTTGGAGTGTTGATGATGTTACTTTTTGTTATTTTTTTAGTAATAATACTCCCTCTTGGACACTACCTCAACCCAACTTTACCAACTGTACTCCTTAACTTTTTATAAATCAAAACAAAATGAAAAAACTACTCTTACTCTCCGCTTTGTTAATCTTCGCTTTTGGTTTTGGGCAGACCCCAATAACAGACTCTAATTTTAATCAAGCTATTGCAACTTGCTTATCTACTAATCCAATTGATGGAATGTGCAGTGATAGTGGGTATGGTGCGATGCCTGATTGGGATGTTAGCCAAGTGACGATTATGAGTCTTGTATTTGAAGAATACGGTACAACTTTTAATGGAGACATCGGTTCTTGGGATGTGAGTAACGTTACTAATATGTATAATATGTTTTCGAGTGCAAATGCTTTCAATCAAGACATCGGTTCTTGGGATGTGAGTAATGTTATTAGTATGTGGGGTATGTTTATTGGTGCAGTTGCTTTCAATCAAGATATAAGTTCTTGGGATGTGAGTAATGTGACTAATATGAATAATATGTTTATGAGTGCAGATGCTTTCAATCAAGACATCGGTTCTTGGGATGTGAGTAATGTGACTGATATGAGTGATATGTTTTTGGGTGCAGATGCTTTCAATCAAGATATAAGTTCTTGGGATGTGAGTAATGTGACTAATATGCGGAATATGTTTGCGAGTGCAGATGCTTTCAATCAAGACATTGGTAATTGGGATGTGAGTAATGTTACTACTATGTTTGGTATGTTTTCTGGAACATTCAACCAACCTATTGGTAATTGGGATGTGAGTAATGTGACTGATATGGCGTTTATGTTTTTGGGTGCAGATGCTTTCAATCAAGACATTGGTAATTGGGATGTGAGTAATGTTACTAATATGGCGTTTATGTTTTCGAGTGCAGATGCTTTCAATCAAGACATTGGTAATTGGGATGTGAGTAATGTGACTGATATGCAAGTTATGTTTTCGGGTGCAGATGCTTTCAATCAAGATATATCCAATTGGTGTGTTTCTAATATTAGTTCAGAGCCAACAAATTTTAGTGCTAATTCTCCACTAACAGAAGAAAATAAACCTGTTTGGGGTACTTGTCCTGCTCTTGGTGTAGATGATCAAAACTTTACTAATATTTCTATCTATCCAAACCCAACAGATAATTATCTATTTATAGAAGGAAATGAAAACCCAATATCTATTTCTATTTATAACCTTTTAGGTGCAGAGGTAATCTCTAAAAGTAATACTGATAAAATAGATGTAAGTGAATTATCAAATGGTGTTTACATCATTAGGATTTCAGATAGTCTAGGTCAAACCTATAGAAAGTTTATAAAGAATTAAATTAAACCAAACACAATGAAAAATCTTATCTATTTATTTTTAGCTTTAATAATCGTTGCTTGTAGTAGTGATGATAGCAATTCGAATAGTTTACTTTCGTCTTGGCAAATTACTGTTGACGGGCAAACATACCAAGAATCTCCACCTATACCTATATATTCGGGAGGATCTGGGCCTTTAAATGATTGTAACGGAGATTTAGCATTTGAGCAATTCTTTCCAGAGATAGATACTGCTACTCGTTTTTACTCAGCAGATATTTCTCATTATTGGTTAACATCAGATTTTAACAGCACTTCATTAGGTAACTATCCAATTAAAGGAGATTATCTCGATAACGATTGTAATTTAACGTTGAGTGTTACTCTTTCCGATTCGTTTGAAAACGATAGTTTTTCAAATGGCACACATAATGTGACAAGTATCAATCAAATTAGTTCATCTAATAATGAAACCCTTTGGAGTATTGAGGGTGATTTTTCTGGAACTTATTTATACAACAGCACTGGAGAAACAGTTAGTCTAACTGGAAGCTACAGATCTGTAATAGCTACTTATCAAGATTAATAATTTAAAAAAATCAAAACAAAATGAAAAAACTAACTTATTTATTTTTAGCTTTATTAATCGTTACTAGGGGGTTTGAAAGGTGCTATTTAATTATAGTGCCTTTTTTTTAAATCTATTTTAGAAGAATCAACAATATATCAATAGTTCAGTTTATTTTTATTATTTTTGTGTTTAATCAATTTAAATTAAAACAATGAAAAAAATTATCTTATTGTTAGCTGTGTTGTTAACTTATTCATGTACAGACGGTTATGTGGTTAACCCAGTTCCAGAATGTTGGAATTTTGAACAAAACCCTACTTTTTTAGGTACTTGGACTGCTGAAGATCCAATCACTAATGCTGATTTAACCTTCACTTTTAACAGCGATGGAACCCTCACATACACTGAAATCCTAGAAGATATTGAAAATGAATACACAGGCAGTTGGTCAAATCAAACAAACGAAGAGGTATCTTACGAAGGATTATTAACAATCTCAGGAGAATACAGCCTTACTCAATATTATAAATTCTCTAGTTGTAATTTAGTTTCTTTATACAATGAGCTTGCTGACATACCAGATACACCATTATTTTCACTAGAGAAGCAATTAAATAAAAATTTAAAAATTATATTGTTTCGCAAATAATTTTTTTACTTGTTAGTTTTTTTAATTAAATATTTTTGATCTCATTGATTTTACGAAAATAAAATCTAGAGAATAGATTTTTACTTAAAATAATTTTTCCACTAAACTAACAAAATAATCACCCTTTAATTAGGGTGTTTTTTTTATCAAATATTTAGACGTATCAATTATGAATCAGTTGTTTAGTTTATTATTATTACTTTAGTTTATTATTAATTTTCAATCAAAATAATGAAAAAATTAACTTATTTATTTTTAGCTTTATTAATCGTTGCTTGTAGTGATGATCAAGGAAATAACGCTAATGATGATAATTCTAATGACCCCATCCTAGGGACTTGGTCATTAGTTTCATGGGAATTAGACGGACAAATACAAAATTTAGATTCTTGTGATTTTCTGAGTTATATAATGTTTAATTCCGATTTAAGTTTTGAAAGGATGTGGTATGAAACTATTTCTGGTGATTGTATAATTGAAGGAAATGATACAGGATCATATCTCTACAATACAGATAATAATTTGATTATTCTCGAATTTGAAGATATTGATGATGGGCCTCAAATAGAATTTTTTAATATATTAGAGCTTAGCAATAGTTCCTTGATGTTAACTTTGTTCGAAGAAGAACAGTTTTTAAACACTTTTGGGTTTATTAAAAATTAACAAATGAAATACTACCTATTGCCACTTCTAATCCTTTTAAATAGGTTAGTGATACGTTTAAACTTGAATGTCCCATAGCAATTATTTCACATAGAAATAATTGATAAAACAGAATAGTAGATATTGCAGTATATAATGATTTTTTTAATGAACTTGTTGTTTTATATTTTAGCTAAGACTCTAAATACAATTTAACAAATAATAATAGTTATTTTTTGTGATTTATTTTAAAGAGTATACAAACACTGAAAAAAAAACCACTGAAATTAAAAAATATAAAAACCACATTAAAAGCATTTTATAATCTTCTTAGATATAAAAGTATCAACTCACGTAGATAGTTTAGACATAGATTTATAGTGTAATAGCCCATAACTTGGTTATGGAGCCTGTTCTTTTAAATAATTATATGGCTCTAAAATATTTTTTTAATAACGTTTATATACTTCTCTTTAAATACAAAAATCAAAGTTAACTCCTACTCCTATTGGGTTATGTGTGTCGATATACTCTTTTATTTTGTGTCAAAATCATATATAAAATAATCATTTTTAAATTAATTTTTAAAAACCATTTAACGAAGGTAAAGAGCTCTTTAGCTTAAGCAAACTGTCATACAGCTATGTTTAAATCATTTTTTTCTTGTTTTATTAAATAAACTTATATACTTTTGTCCTTTAACAAATAATACAATATTAAAATAATAATGAAAGATCTACTTTATTTAATTTTAAGTGTACCAAAACTAGTAAGAGCTTTTTTCTTATACCATTTATAGCTTAATAGCTCTAATAGTATAGAATTAAAATAAATTAAATCTATGAAAATTTACAAACTAACCCATCCAATAGAGATTGACAGGCTTTACAAAGAGGGTAAACTTTCCCTAAATGAAGCTGGTCAATTAATTGATAACTGGTTAAAATCAACAAAAGAAGAAAAAAAACCTTTATTGAATTTTAATTAAAAACTTAAAAAAAATGAAAAGATCAGCAATTGAGTTTAACAAATTGATGTCGCAAAATGAAATCATAGCTTCAGTTAGACAATTTATGGATGAAGATGATAGATTAAATGAACGAAAGGATTGGAGTAAATCCAAACTATTAAATCATTTAAACGATTCTATTGTCATTTATAAAAAATTAAAAAAAGAATTAGTTGATTTGGATAAAGCTAGCACTGAGCTTACTAATTTAACAAGAGAAAAACAAGTGATTGAGTGCGACTATCACATTGCTTTGTGCGAAGAAGATTTACAAGATATCATAAATAAAACAAAAACTTTAAAAATGTGTTAATATTATATTTGTTTGTTTTGAAAGTTGAAAAGCATCCTCATTTTTGGGTGCTTTTTTTTAAAATAGATTATACACTGTTATAAAACCGTTAATTTTTTTTTATTTAATTATAATAAATTTAATTTTGCACTAAAATATATTAAATAAGCATGCATAAAATACTCTATATATTAATTACTATAACCATTCTTAGCTGTAGTGCTGATAATGAAAATCTAAATTTCTCTCAATTTTGCTCTGGTGAATCTAAAGTATATTTAGACGATAATGGTATAACCATAAAAGCATGTGATAATGCTAGTATTGGCGAAACAGGAACTATTGATGGTGTTACATACACGATAGTTGATGAAATAACATTAAGAAGTATGGTAGATTCTAATTTTGATGTTACTAAAGTGGTAACCTCACGCATAACGAACATGCGAAGCATGTTTAAACTCGTGCCAAACTTTAATCAAAATATTAGCTCTTGGGATGTAAGTAGTGTGACTGATATGGAAGCTGCTTTCAAAAACACTACAAACTTTAATCAACCTATCGATAACTGGGATGTTAGTAATGTAACTTCTATGAAAAGAATGTTTATGGCTGCGGAAGTCATAAACCAGGATCTAAGCTCCTGGGATGTCATTAATATTGAAAATTGTATTGAATTTTATAAAAATGCCACACAATGGGTGTTTCCAAAACCTAATTTGGATCCAAGTTGTTTAGAGTAAAATTTAAAAAAATTATTTTTAAAATTAATAATTTACATTATATTTGATTTCGAAAAAAAATAAAAAATGGGCGTTGGAGGATTATTGATATGGACTATAGGTTTTATCCTAATTATGGTAATTGCAATTGTCATAAAAGAACATTAAAATCAATTATTAACAAATTATAATTGAATTACAGTAACAATTTTCAACGTCAATTATTTTTTTTTATTAATAAAACAAACAGTAAAATCTTTCCCCGATCGTATTTCTACTAAAATCTTAGTTTGCAAACTAATTGAAAGTTCTTTAAAAGATATTTATCTTTCAGTGTAAACCTCTCCCAAAAATTTAGCAATTAAAAAAAATGTTTTAAATTTTAAAAATAAACAAGATTTAAAAACCACTAAAAATGAAAAAAAAGATTGAAAAAGAAAAATTGACAAGTATCTTGTCTGATGAGAAAGTATTTAGAAAAGTTATTATTGAACAAAATAATATTATTGTTGAGTTACTCACTCAAATCGCTATGTCCCAACGAAATTCACTAGCAGACGGCTTTGTGGTTAGTATGAAAAGTAAATATTTAAAAACGATGGAAACATTAGCAAATGAAGCTATTGAAGAAACCATATAGATAGAAAAATGCCTGTTCAACCTTAATTTAGTTTTAAAAACTATTTATCATAAAACGATTCTTTAATAACTACATTAATCATTGCTGCTAATTCAAAATCTTTATCGGTTACTCCACCTGCATCATGCGTAGTAAGACTAATATTTAAAACATTATAAACATTAGACCAATTGGGATGATGGTTTATTTTTTCTGCCATCAACGCTATTTGTTTCATCACAATAAAAGTATCTTTGAAATCGTTGAATTTGTAGCTAGTCTGAATTGCTTTATTTTGGTAGGTCCAATTAGGGATCTTTTTAATTTTTTCAGATATTTCAATTTCTGTTAGTTTTTTCAAAATAGATAAATTTTTATACAAATATAACATTATAACTCTTCCCCTATAAAAAACTATATTTTTGCGGAACTTTTAAATACAATTATAATTCTGATAAAGTAGAAAATAATACCTTGGGATTACAACCTATAAAAAATAGTTTCCATTTATTTTTTGGCTATCGATTTAAAGCTCCTAAATAAGTGACCAAGCCTATTGAATATATTGAAAAAAAGGTACCCGTATTAAAACAAAACAATATTTAATTTTAGGCTAAAAATTAAAAAAAATATTAGGATTTACTATTGAGGGTATTCTACTCTTAGATGGTACATATTATTGAGTTTCTTTTTTAAAACTTTTTTAATTTTTTGAATTTCTTTCAGCGTGATATTGGCATTTAAAAACTGGCCCTGATTTAACTGATTGTCAATAATATTTTCTACAAAAGAATCTAATTTAGACGATGTAGGTTCTTTCAAGCTTTTACTAGCTGCTTCAACACTATCTGCCATCATTAGTATAGCTGTTTCTCTTGAAAAAGGAGTTGGACCTGGATATGAAAAATCTGCCTTATTAACCTCTCCTATTTTCTCTGACTCTTTATTATAAAAATAATATACTAAGCTTGTTCCATGATGTGTTCTTATAAAATCAATGATTCTATCGGGTATGTTATTTTTTTTTGCAATTTCAATACCATCAATTACATGATCTATAATAATTTCAGCACTTTCCTTAGGATCCAAATCATCATGTGAGTTAACTGAAGAAATTTGATTTTCAGTAAAGTAAGTAGGTTGTACCATTTTACCAATATCATGATATAGTGCTCCTACTCTAGTTAACATTGCGTTAGCACCAATTTCATTGGCTGCCGCTTCAGCTAAATTAGCAACATTTAGCGAATGATGAAACGTTCCTGGTGCTTTATTAGAGAGTTCTTTTAGTAATTTTGAGTTAGTATCACTTAATTCTAGTAAAGAAACGTCGGATACCAAACCAAACATCTTCTCATAGATATATATTAGAGGGAAAGAAAATAAGGTTAATAGTCCACATAGTATAAAATACATGAAATAATCCCATTGAATCAATTCTACATTTCCTTCTTGAATGATAAAAAAGGCAAAGTAACCAAGTATATATACAAAAGTTATCTGACCTACCGATATAAATAAATTTGCTCTCTTGTATAATTCAGATACTGTCAAAATAGTAACCATTCCTGTTATAGTTTGTAAAAACAAAAACTCAAAACTACTGGGAACAGTAAATCCAAGCAATAAAATAGTGAGCACGTGAACAAACAGACCTAATCTTGCATCAAAAAAAGCTTTAAGAATCAAGGGTAAAATACATAAAGGAGTTATGTAAACTAACTTCGCATCGTACTTAACTACTAAAGAAGTGACGAATATCATTAAAACAACGTTAAATAAAATAAATGTCATTTTATTATTGTCCTTAAAAATTTCTTTTCTGTAGTTTTTCATAAATAAAAATAACATCAAGAAAACAAGTGAAATTAAAAGCGAATATCCTAGTAATAACCAATTGTAATTAGATTTACTCCATACTTGAGACTGAAAAACTGCTTTGTAAGAATTTAATATTTGAAATTTATTTCCTTCAACAACCTCTCCTTTAGCTATAATTCTACTTCCTTTATCTATTACCCCCCGGTTTGGATTAATTTTTTCTATTCTCGATAAAATGATAGATTCTGTTAATTTACTATCTAAACTCACATTAGAAATTACGGCGTTTAAAAGTAGCTCTTCTAAAAAAAGAGATGGCTTCTCATTAAATCCACCAATCATTGTGCTAATTGTAGTGTTTAAATCACCAAAATAAATTAATTGATTGTATCCTATTTCCTGTAGTTCGTTTCCATTTTTTAAATAAATTATTTTTTCTGGGGGAAAAGAATATTTTTCGTTTGTTATTCCGTAAGTATACAATTCATCTATAATTGAAGTACCTATTAGTGTATTATTGGCATTTACGGAACCAATAATTGAATCATTTTTTTTCAAATAGGATAAAAACAACGATTTAGAAGTAGCCTTTTTTGATATATCGACTTCAAAATAAGGTGTGTTATCCTCTAGAATTATTTTTTTCTCTTCTTCAATAGAGGCATCACTTTTTTTGATGGTAAAAGAAAATGGCGCATACAGATTCTCATATTGCCAGGGTTTACCTTTCTGAAAGTTATATTTAAATTGTCCTCCCTTTGGCAGTAAATACATGATTAAAACAGTCGAGAGTACAAATAATAATATCTTATATATAAAAGATTGATTTTTTGTAAAAGAAGTAAAATAGTTTTTCATCAATATCAATTTCATGATAGTTGGTATAAATATCGTTTGTTTATTTACAATTACATAATTATCGAGAAAGATTTTTTAATATTAAATGCTTAAATTTGCACTCAATAAAATCAAGTCTAAAACTCTTATTTAAATGAATAAAAAAGTTGTCGTTGTGAGTGCAATAAGAACTCCCATAGGGAGTTTTATGGGAAGTATGTCATCGTTATCAGCTTCTAAATTAGGTGCTATAGCCATTAAAGGCGCTATGGAAAAAATAAATTTAGATCCTTCCTTAATTGATGAAGTTTATATGGGAAATGTTGTTCAAGCTGGAGTTGGACAGGCTCCTGCAAGACAAGCTGCTATTACTGCTGGTATTTCTGATTCAGTTCCTTGTACTACTGTAAATAAAGTTTGTGCTTCTGGAATGAAAGCTGTCATAAATGCTGCTCAAGCTATAGCGTTGGGAGATGCTCAAATTGTAATAGCTGGAGGTATGGAGAGTATGAGTAATATTCCGCATTACCTTCATCTAAGAAATGGACACAAGTTTGGATCAAAAGAAATGGAAGATGGTATGCAAAAAGATGGATTGGTTGATTCTTTTGATCATGAAGCAATGGGAGTTTTAGCAGATTTATGTGCCTCTGAATATCAAATAACACGTGAAGAACAAGACAATTTTGCTATAGAATCCTATACTAGATCACTGAAAGCCTGGAAAGAAGGAAAGTTTAGTGAGGAAGTGATACCTGTTGAAATTCCGCAACGAAAAGGACCACCTATTATATTTAATGAAGATGAAGAATATAAAAATGTGCGTATGGAAAAAATTCCAAACCTACGCGCAGTCTTCACTAAAGAAGGTACTGTAACTGCAGCTAACGCGTCTACTATTAATGATGGTGCTGGAGCTATGATTTTGATGAGTGAGGAAAAAGCCTTAGAACTAGGTTTAACACCCTTAGCAACTATAAGAAGTTATGCAGATGCAGCTCAAGATCCAAAAAGGTTTACAACTTCGCCAGCAAAAGCTTTACCCATCGCATTGGAAAAAGCAGCTTTAAAAATTGATGACATCGATTATTTTGAATTAAATGAAGCATTTGCTGTAGTAGGGCTTGCAAACATGAAGCTTTTGGGAGTGGATAATTCGATTGTAAATGTTAATGGCGGTGCAGTATCCCTAGGCCACCCCTTAGGTTGTAGTGGCGTTAGAATATTAATTACTTTGATTAATGTTTTAAAACAGAATAACTCCAAACTTGGTGCAGCTGCTATTTGTAACGGTGGTGGTGGAGCTTCAGCGATGATATTAGAAAGAAATTAATTTCACATCTATAATTAATGAATTACGGACTCTGTAAC
>Ga0233438_10003846_pt1 | contig 13554 bp, 8 predicted proteins | sample SI_123_September_FD_182720 | JGI IMG/M metagenome (GOLD analysis project Ga0233438, IMG submission 182720) | Seawater microbial communities from Saanich Inlet, British Columbia, Canada - SI_123_September2016_10_MG | ecosystem: Environmental > Aquatic > Marine > Inlet | place: Canada: British...
GACCAATCAAAGTCATCGCCGATAAAAAGGGTCCATGGATCTCGCACACCCTTGTCAAATACCCACTCGTCCAGACTCTGCTTTTGACCAATCGCCTGTTCGTTCAGCGCAACCCAGTCGACAGTGCTCTCTGCAGTTAACCCAAAGCCAACGGGGAACGCATAGTCTGCAACGCTGAGATGCTGATTATCGGGGTTGAGATCGTGGTTTGGCCAAGGCATCGGTAGACGTCCCTCGAAATCATACTGCATAGTGCCCCCGGGAGCTGTCAACAGCACATCTGCTACCGCGGCGCCTTCAGAACCCGGGAGCCACGCGACGACGAAAGCATCAGACGCATTCATTTCAGCGTTTACCCACATTGGGCGGCCTGTCAGAAAAACCGTGACCACATCGATGCCTTCCGCTCTGATTTGGCGCATCAGCGCTAAATCTCTGGAATTACCCTGCTGCCAAGCGAGACTATCAATATCGCCCTGCCCTTCCGCGTAGGGATTCTCCGCCATAACCATGACTACGGCATCTGGCTTTGGACCAGACTCTGTCGGGTCATACAGCGCAAAATCACCACCAGCTTGCTCTGCATGGCGAGCAAAACCATCTAGGATCGATGAGCCGCCCGGGAAATCAGAATTGACGTTACCGGTTCCTTGCCAACTGATGGTCCAGCCTCCTGATTGGAGGCCGATGTCATCTGCTCCGGCGCCTGCGATCCGATAACGGCCCTCTGGATTGAGGGGTAGCAGTTTACTGTCATTCTTGAGCAGCACGAGAGATCGACGCACCGCATCCCGCGCGAGCTCCCGGTGCGCCTCTGAGCCAATCGAATCGGCAAAAGCTGCTGCGCGCTCAGAGGGCAAACCCCGTTCCATCAGCCCAACTTCAAATTTAACCTTGAGAATGCGGGTCACCGCCTCATCAATTCGGGATTCAGTAATGGCCCCAGACCGTACCTGAGCCAGCATATTGTCGTAAAACGTCCGCCAGTCCTCCGGCACCATCACCATGTCGATCCCGGCATTGATCGCTTGAGCACAGTTATCGGGGGTGCAGCCAGACACCTGGCCAATGCCATTCCAGTCACTGACGACAAACCCATCAAAACCCAACTCTTCGCGCAGCACGTCAGTTAACAACTCATGATTACCGTGGATCTTGTCTCCATTCCAGCTGTTGAATGAGGCCATGACCGTCTTAACGCCGGCCTCAATCGCTGAGTAATATCCCTGACCGTGAATCGACAGTAGGCTATCTTTATCCAAGCGGGTATCGCCTTGATCGATGCCGCGGAACGTGCCGCCGTCACCGATGAAGTGCTTTGCGGTAGCGACAACACCCACCTCTTGCATCGCCTCTACAATGCCTCCGGCAAAATCACCAGGTAGCGCGGGCTCGGAACCGTACGACTCATAAGTTCGCCCCCATCGGGGGTCCAATGCAACGGCTACCGTCGGCGCAAAGATCCAATCAATGCCTGTGGCACTCACCTCCTTTGCCGTGGCTCCAGCGATCGCTGCAGCGAGCTCCGCGTCCCCAACCGCGCCCAGCGCAATGTTGTGTGGAAAGATAGTGGCACCGATCACATTGTTGTGGCCATGAACAGCATCAGTGCCCCAGATGGTCGGTATCCCCGCATTGCCCTCTGAGGTATCGATCGATGCCAGATAGTAACTGTCCGCCAGTTCTACCCAATCTTGTAACGAGGCATATTTGTTCTTGTCTGGAAACGAGCCACCGCCATTGAGCACACTGCCCAGCCCGAAACGCTTCATATCGTCTGGCGTGACGTGAGCAATTTCACCTTGAATCATCTGAGCAACTTTTTGCTCGATAGACATCGTAGAAAGCAAATGTGCTACTCGACCGTCTATGCCATCTTGGCCACGATCCTCGCTACACGCGATCAATCCGCACGCGATCAAAGCGACCAAACATCGCCCCGCATGCTTCCCACAAAGCCACGTTTTCATCAAATCACCACCAAACATCTGTACCGAAACTTTACCTGATCAGGGTGTTTGAGCACCCCTTCCAAGCGATAAGCAGGACAGTTTTTACGCTGAGCGGGACTGTTGAACCGCTGACGTCGGAATGGAGCAGTAGTGGTTTATAAACTGCTGGTGCTCTGGCAGCTGCGCCACCATATTGCCCACCGAACCTTTGATCCCCTCGAGGAAGCTTTTAAGCTCCTCCTCGGACATCATATCGACGATGGGGTGATACTGTTCCGGCACAAGACCCTGACCCAGCATCACCTGCACCCATGAATTCTCACCAAACAATTCAGTAGGCACCTTAAAGACTCGGCCAGATTGCTTGAACAGCTCGATACGGTGTTTGAGGCTGTCGGGAATATCCATCGATGCGCAGTGTCTCCAGAAAGGTGTATCCCGTCGATTAGTGACGTGATAGTGAAGAATGATGAAATCCCGGATGTTGTCCATTTCAAACTGCATCTGCTGATTAAACTCATGCACATCGGGTGTTCTGACGCCGTCATGCGGGAACATTTGCAGCAGTCGGATCACGCTTCTCTGGATCAAGTGGATACTGGTAGATTCCAGCGGTTCCATAAAGCCGCTAGAGAGCCCCATCGCCACGCAGTTCTTTTTCCAGTGAGCCCGCCGGGTCCCGGTTTGAAAACGGATCACACGTGGGTCGGTGATCTGAGCGCCCTGTATATTGCTCAACAACTTCTCGGTCGCTTCATCCTCTGACCAGAATTTACTGGAGAACACCAAGCCGTTTCCGACCCGATGCTGGAGAGGAATACGCCATTGCCAACCCGATTCGTGTGCAATGGCACGCGTATAGGGTATGGGCGGGCCCACACTTTCGGTCTGCACCGCCACTGCTCTGTCACTGGGAAGCCAATGGGTCCAATCGTCGTAACCCGCTGACAGGGCTTGTTCAATCAGCAAGCCTCGGAAACCCGTGCAGTCGATGAAGAAATCCCCTTCAATCACCACACCGTCGCTGAGCTGGAGCTCGGAAATGTATCCATTGAAGGGGTTCTGGCGGACCTCGGCGATTTTGCCCTCGCGACGCACCACGCCATTTTCTTCCGCTATCCCTCGCAGGAACTTTGCATAAAGAGAAGAATCAAAATGGTATGCATAATTCAGTTTCAAATTGGGCAGCACCGCAAACCGGTTCTGTTTGGCTGCCAACCACTCCGCACAGTACTCGCCATATTCCCTCACCATGCCGAGCTGTTGGCCCTTCAGCCAGAAATGCTGAAACCCAGCGGCCCAGTGATCTTTACCGGTAAAGCCAAAAGAGTGGATGTAATCCTCACCCACATCGCGCCAGTTCTCGAAGGAAATACCCAACTTGAAAGTACCCTGTACGGCGGTAAGAAAGTCCTGCTCCTTGATTTTTAGCACTTCGTGCAAAGTAAGGATGGTCGGGATGGTCGCCTCACCCACGCCAACGGTGCCGATTTCATCGGACTCCACCAGCGTGATATCCAGGGTCTTGCCCAACACTTTTCCCAGAGCAGCTGCGGCCATCCAGCCGGCTGTTCCACCACCAGCGATGACCACTTTCTTGACGGGCTGATGCATTGTCTCCTCTCCTATCGCTTTGACGTCATTGGTTCAGACGGTTGAGAATGTCGGCGAGCAACCGCCGCGACGACACATCGTCCAACGGCGCGAGGGGGCCTCGGGCACTCTCGGGTATGTGTTCATAAACGCCCGGGTCTGCGTCGAACACGTAATGATCAAAAAGGGCTTTCCAGCCTGCACGATGCCTCTCGGGTAAATCTCTGAGCGTCAACATAGCGTGCATGAGCGCCGTAGCCGGCGAGGTGCGCAAGGCGACCTCTGGAACCCACCAGTAGTTCACCAACATATTGAACGATGAGAGCGACTCAACGTGGTGCCACCACAGGCTTGGAATATAGATGGCGTCGCCAGGCTCGCAAACAGCCTGAAAGCCTGCCTGCATCGCCAACTCGAAATTAGGAAATCGCTCCAAATCGGGATTGGAGAAGTCCACCAGACTGATGGCCTGACCCGATGGCGTTTTATCGACGGGTCCCACGTATAAGTTGCCAATCTGCTCCGGTGGAAACAGCGTGAATCTTCTCGTGCCGGCAACGACACACGCGATGTTGTCGGGGTAATCATAATGTGCCGATATTCGCGTTTTATTGCCCAGCCAGAAACTCACTAGGGGTTCCTCGGCTGGTATCTTGATATCGTTAGCACCGCGAAAACCCGGTAACCAGCCATCAACTGGTGTGGAGCCCACATAAATAGCTAAACCTTCCTCATTGCTCTCCTGCTCTCTCAGGCGCTCAAAAATCTGAGCCAGAGGCGCTGAACCTCCCTTGAAATTGAAGCCAGTGAAGTGCTCATCGTAGAAGAAACGCCCATCGATTCCCGAAGCACCAACATAGGCGACGACCGGTCGATCGATCCAAAACCCCGACAGATACCTCTCCATACCCTCCAGATCAGATGCATTAAGCGCGGGCCACTCGGTCGTCAGACCCTGTATGACGACAGGCACATCGGACTGGAAGACTGTCTCGGGCACCACTCCGGGGCTCTGGGCCACGACGGTCTCGACAGGTCGGAGCCCGTCTTGTAATGGCAGAACGGCCTCACAACCGGTCATTTTTAAAATCGACCAGTCGAGACATGCTGCCCAGCGATGCCATCATGAGGAAAGCCGGCATCAAAAAGCCTTTCTCACTGAGCTGATGAAGCACATCGCCACTCAACTCTCTAAATTTGTCTTCGTTAATAGCGTGGAAGCCAATCAACTGATTCTTTGAGCCGTCGCTGAGCTGTATGTCCATATTGATCGCTTCGACAAGATCCAGCTCTTGAAGCATCGCAACAAATTCTTCTCCGTTGCGCACCCCGTGATAAATGCTCTCCACTAGTGTGGCGACCTCTTCCAAATACGGTGTGTAACCGCCCAACGGCTGGAACAGGGCCTCACCCTCGCTCGCATCGGTAGTAACGCGCGGATGATCCATGTCCAGCGATAACATGCGCATTTCTGAATCACGGCCATCCGTTCCGCGTTGCAACCCGATCTGAAACGGTTCTCTCCGAATCATGGCGGGAATATATCCGGCGTTCCAGCCCTTTTCGTCAAGGAATAGGTTTTCCCCTTTCTCGAAACCAAACACGGCGACCGGCCGCATCGCGCCATCAGGAAAGCTCTGCAACAAGATGGGGTACCACGCCTGCACCGAGCGAAACTCCAGTGGGAGTGTGATACATGACATGATGGCATCGCCATACTTCGCCGACCGCGTCGTCACAACCCTGACGTCATTGTGCTCAACGTTATTGATCAACACATGATTGGTCATGCCACGCCCTCCAAAGTCCCGATGGCTTTTCCTAACAGCGCGCTCAGCAGCTCCCTGTTACCCGGGAGCGAACGCGCGGCCGCTGCACGCTCTCTGACCTCGTGCATTGCGCTGTCCGCGCGGTCACGCACAGAGTGAAAGCTTCGTCGATGGGTTTGTGGGCTGAAAAACCTTCCCAACATGCCATAAAGAACGTACTGATAACTCGCAGAGGGAAACAGCTCGTCAAATCGCGGCGCATCACCGTGCCACACCGGATGCCGGCGCCACTTTTTCAGTTTCTCGCTAAGCTCGGGCAGAACACGCTCCTCTGACCGAACGTCTCTCCAATAAGCTGAATCATTGCGTTGGCTCAGCACGTAGTGCAGCTGTAGGAATTCTTCGACCTGAGACCACTGCCTATTCATTTGTTCGTTGAAAGCGCGGGCCTCGGCCTCGCAGTTATCAGCATCAAGCGGCAACATCTGACACAGGCGATTGGAAGCTTGCTCAATCAAAGCTATCGAGGACGCCTCCAAGGGTTCAATAAAACCCGCTGACAGCCCGACTGCCACGCAATTTTTTACCCATGCCTGAGTGCGTCGCGAGGCCTCGAAAGGAATCACACGGACATTCAGCTGACCCAGATCGATGCCATCATCCGATTGTCTGACATAGTCAAGCACAGTGCTGACTGCTTCATCTTCACTGATGTGAGCTGCGCTATGCACGTATCCTACCCCCCGCCGAGACTGGAGGCCGATATCCCAAATCCAGCCAGATGCTTGCGCAGTGGAGCGTGTCACAGAAGCGATCTGAGCACTGGGGTCGCTATAGGGAACCTGAGTGGCCACCGCCCGGTCATTGGGCAAGACGTGACTCATAGATGTCATAGGCACACCCATGGCTTCGCCGATTAAGAGTCCCCTTTGCCCGGAACAATCAATGAAAAAATCCCCGGCCAATGCGGTTCCATTGTCTAGGGCAAGTGCAGAAATTGCACCAGAAGCACCGCGTTCAACTCCCGTGAGATTCGCGAATAGGTGATGGACGCCGAGGGTACTCACCGCGTGATCGCGAACTAGCTCAGAGAGCTTTGCGGCATCAAAGTGATAACCGTAATTGAACTGGAATGCGAACTCTGGCACACCGAGTGCTTTAGGCGCCCGACCAGCGCTAATCACACCCGCCTGGGGTGTCACAGATGAACAAAAGTCTGACGTTACGTTACTCGCCAACCAATGCTCGGCAAGATTTAAACTCGCATAGTCAGCCGGAAGGCTGAATGGGTGATAGTAAGTGTGCGCTTCTCTCTCGCTCAACCAGCCAATGAATTCAGTGCCCTGCTTGAAGGTGGCGTCACATTCTTTGAGAAGGGCCTTTTCGCTGATACCAATTTTTTGCAGCGTTGAGCGCATCGACGGCCAAGTGCCCTCGCCAACACCAATGATGGGTATATCCGGAGACTCGATCAATGTGATGTCGAGAGAGGCACCGTGCTCCGCTGCCAGCGTCGCTGCAGTGAGCCACCCAGCGGTACCGCCACCCAAGATCACAATCCGATTTAGCGCTTGTGTCATTTGACCACCCGCAGCCTTTTATTCGGCATCAGTAAATAGACAAAAAGGGCCGCTCGATAACCGAGCGGCCCTTCAGTGTAGCGCAACCGTCCTTCGTTAGAAGGTGTAGCGCAGTCCCAAGTTGTATCGTGGACCTGCTTGTGCGGCGAACAGTACCTGGCCAGTTGTTCGGCCATAAACATAGGTCGTTTCGTCAGTGATGTTGATCGCATCGAGGAAGACCTGGAGGTTATCCCCGAAGGTATAGCTCGCGCCGATATCGATCTGATCATACTCGTCGACATACGTTGGCGGAATACCGCCTACGTTGGTCTGACCCGTACCGGCGAGGAACTTGTCACGCCAGTTGTAGGCAATACGAATTGAGAAACCGTGCTTCTCATAGAAGCCGATCAGGTTTGCCGAGTCACTGATGCCAGACACAACGAACTGCTGAGCCAACAACATATCATCGTAGGACGTCTTGGAGTCGACAAAGGTCGCGTTTGCGATAACACCGAACCCGCTGCCACCGAAGTTGTGCTGCACGTTCAACTCCCAACCATCGACTGTGTCCTCGTCCTGGTTAGAGGGGACAATCACGTCAAAGATCGCGACAGGATCACCCGGCTGGCCAGAAATAATGCCGTTTGCAGCATCAACCCCTGGCGAACCAGCCCTATTCTCGAGAATCCAACCGTAAAGCTCGCCGCTGGTGGCAGTGGCACCAAGCGCCGCTCGCGCCTCGTCAGCGTAAGCGCCTTGACCCGGATGCGGCATATTGAACAGCGGCTCATTGATTTCCTCAATGCCGATAAAGTTCTCCACGTCTTTGTGGAAATAACCTACCGAGAGGTAGCTATCGTCGCTGTAATACCACTCCACAGACACATCGATGTTGTCAGATTCGAAGGGCTCGAGGTTCGGATTACCGCGGTTACCGTTACCACCGTCGATTCTCAGCAACTGGTTAATCGTCTGGCCACCCTGAATGTCGGCGTAGTTCGGACGCGTCATGGTCTTACTGAAAGACAGTCTGGCCACGATATCATCCGTCACACCCAAGCGGAAATCAATATTGGGCAGGATGTTGTCATAGCTACCCTCTAATTGAGTGAAGTCTCCGTCACCCTGCACGGCACTGAACTCGTTACCACCTACCCAGTTGACACCGACATAGTTGGGGGCCAACGCCTGAGACTCCACATCGGTCTCCTCGTAACGCACACCCAACCTGACGCCTAAGTCCATGCCCCCTAATTCGGTAGACATGTTGATCTGAGCGTAAGCTGCCACCTGCTCTTCCGTCGTGCGCCGATCGCTTGAGAACGTGCTGGAAGCACAGAGGCCTGTGCCGCAATCACCCATGTCCGCCGTGTAGAACGTCTGGGCATCACCGCTTGCCATCAGCTGCTCTGTTCGACTAATCAAATCCGCCATGTCGAACTTGTAATATTCAGTCTGCAGGTCGGGATCGGAGCCACCGGAAATCTCATCAAAAGCACCGGCACCCGACGCAAGTGTCATCAAATCTGCGATAGCACCGGGCTGCGTTACCCCGCCCCAAGCATCACGTTGCACAACCGAACCCGCTGAGCGGTTGTTGACTTCGGTCATCTCGACACCAAAATCAATACTATCGAACGGTCCAGCATCCGAGAACTCAAATGAACCGCCAAAGCGCGCCTGCTCAATTTCCATGCGCGCGTAGTTGTTCGCAAAAACACTTCCGGTCACGATCATGTCGCTAGGATCAAGTGGGTTGCTCAAATCCAGAGACAGGACCGGCAAGTCACCGCGATCAAAGTACGTCGTGGTTTTGTCACGGCTAAACGCAGCGATGGAGAGCAATGAACTGCTACCAAATGGGCTGCCCGGCACCTGCTCGGCGGTGGAATCATGGTAATCCGCCCACAAGCTCAGTGAATCGGTCACGTCCCAAACAAGATTAATGCCAACGGATTCATTCTCAGACTTGGTTGCGTCAGAGCCGCCGCCCATGGCGAAGTCACCGCCGCCGCCATTGTACTCAGCGTACTTGGTAGGGCTGGCGTTCATGGCGCCATCCCACTCGGTCTCCTGACCACCGAAGTTAAACCACGCGGAGTAGTTGGTGTAAGTTCTCTCAAGCTCCACCTCAGAGTAGGTGTAGTCGGCAGTTAACGTTAAGTTTTCGACAGGCCGCCACTGGAACGTGAGCTGCCCATTGGTGCGCACGCGATCCCACTCAGCAAACTCGTAACCCGTATTCTGGGGAACTGAGTACACCTCGTCGGAGGTCAGGGGGCGATTCACCTGCGTAGCCTGATCAAGCGGAATACCACCCCACTCTGAAGGACCAGCGGCACACCAACAATTGCTTACGTCCCCGGCAAAGCTTCTCCAGCCGCCCACGGATGCGGTGTCTGCCCCGTTATTACGCTCCTGCCTGATGACACTCAGCGCGATACCAATGGTGTCGTCAGCAAACGTATTTGAGATAAGGCCTGAAATCTCTGGCGTCCAGTCATCACCCTCCTCTGTCGAGGTGTCGTGCATGCCTGACACGGCAATTGTGGCCTTGAAACCTGGGTCCTCCAGCGGACGCGTGGTCGTAATATTCAGTGTGGAGCCGATACCGCCAGTCGGTACGTCTGCCTTGCCACTTTTGAACACCTGTACAGACGAAATGCCTTCACTGGCGAGGTTGCTAAAGTCAAAAGAGCGACTGTCTCCGCCCGTTGTCGGCATTTGACGACCATTCAGCAGCACCAAGTTAAACGCCGGGCCAAACCCGCGAACGGTCACATACTTACCTTCACCACGCTCGCGCTCAATCGAAACGCCGGTGATACGCTGCAACGATTCGGCAAGGTTTGTGTCGGGAAACGCACCCATATCTTTGGCAGTGATGGCGTCCATGACGCCATCGTCAGACCGCTTGAGGTCCATGGAACGTTTGATACTGTAACGAATGCCGGTTACGACAACCTCTTCAACCGCTTCCTCGGTAGCCGCCTCGCCGGCGTCGACCGCCGCATCCTGAGCCAGCGCGGTGGCGCCATACAACGCAACCAGCATGCCTGCAACCATCGGTTTTTTAGAGAAATAGGAAGGCAACATAAATAAACCCCTCATGACCTTTATTCGTTATTTTTTAAGTAGCGTGCACTGTACCGCGGTCTTAGCCTAATGGCGGTGAGTTTCGACAAAGTGGTCGATGGGGTCGATAAAACGGACTAATTGAGTAGCGACGTAATACTTTTACGGTAATTCCGGCTCACTTTGAGCGATGTCTCTGAACCGAGTTGCAGGCGAAATTCACCCTTACTCAAGCTCGATACACTGGTAACCCGATGGACATTGACGATGGTGGACCGATGAATGCGCACGAAGGCATCAGCAGGCAGTTTCTCCAGCAACTCCTTCATCGTTGAGCGCATGATGTGCGTCTTACCTCCAACATGAAGGCACATGTAATCGCCCGCCGCGTCAACCCAATCAATATCGCTGACCACCACCAGCTCGGTCTCTCGACCATCTCTCACGGCGAGTCTTCCAGAGTCACCGCGATCTGAAGTTGGCGAGAAAGGCTCATCCGCAATTTTCTGGATCTGTCTGGAGGCACTGATCAGTCGGCCTTTAAGCGAGGCGTCAGCTAGAGGCTGCGTTCTTACTCGCTCGATCGCAATGGCAAAGCGATCGCGGTCGAAAGGCTTCAACAAATAATCCACAGCGTTCAAGTCAAAAGCATCGATGGCGTAGTTGTCATAAGCCGTCGCAAAAATGATGCTGGGCATGTCGTCAGCTTGAAGCTTCTTCACGACATCAAAACCCGTGAGACCTGGCATCTCAATATCCAGAATGAGGAGTTTTGGTGGGTCTGCTCGACAAGCTTTTAGAATCTCACCACCATTTTTAAAGCTACCCAACACTTCGATATCTGGCATTCCCTCGAGAAGCTCTTCCAAATACTCCCTAGCTAGGGGCTCGTCGTCCGCCAACATGACGGTTAGCAAGTTGGACTCCCTAGTCATTGCGAACGCTCTGCACCATGGGCCGGGATTTCGACCAGAACGCTGTATCCGCCTAAATCAGCTTGCTCGATACGCAAGCAGCCCGCATCACCATAAAATGCTGTCAACCGCGCTTTTGTGTTCTCCAAGCCAAGTGAGGATCCGGGTGTGCTCTGCCGCGCCTCTCGATCACTCGCCTCCGGCCCGCTGTCTTCAACCTTTAGGAGCAGTGCGCCAGAACTCGATTCGGGCTCCGACGCCACAATACGAATGTGACCTCCACTTTCAGAGACAGCTATCGCATGCTTCAAAGAATTTTCTACTAAAGGCTGCAAAATCATCGAGGGAACCATGCGAAATTTAGCGGTATCAGCGACCTGTATGTCGACCGTTAAACGATCAGCAAAGCGCGTCTTTTCAATATCGAGATACAACTCAGTCATAGCGATCTCCTCTGATACCGTGACCTCCGTCTCGGGCTCAGCTCGGAGTGACTGGCGAAAAAATTCGCTGAGCTTGTTGATCATCGTCATCGCTTTATTGGCCTCACCCTTACTGATGAGAGCGTTAACAGAGTTGAGTGTGTTGAACAGGAAATGAGGATTCAACTGATAGCGCAACAACGCCAGCTGAGCATTTCGCGCATCGGACTCTGCCTGCGCCAGCTTCAAAGCTTCCTGCCTCTGCAGAGACTCTACCCGCAAAAGAACTTCTCGCTCCCGCTGTAGCAACTGATAATACTTAATGCCGTGATAAAGCGCAGCCCAAGTAAAAAATACGAACATTGAGGGGAACAACCAGCCACCAAAGTCTGGCCACAAGCCGTCCTCACCGGTCATGAGCATAAAGAGTGTAAGTCTCAGCGCCGCCCAGACAAGGGCAGAAAAAATTGCCGCTCCCAGCACAGCGATCATTCTTGGGAGGAACGTCCAATTCCACACGGCTCGGAACGTCGGACGTAGTGGAATCGAGACAACGAGCCCCACCACAGACTGAGAAACATTGTGAGCTAAATAAGCCAACTCATATTGGTCGTACGGCACGCTCAAACTGAGATAGGTGAGCAGAGATATCCCGGTCCAACCAAAAAGCTGCAAAGACCAAAATAGTGCATTGTCATTCGACAGCACACGCCCGTAGACGCTGAGGATCTTGCGTTCACTGCCACCCATAGGGTGCTGCCCCCAAAAGTATTAGGTCGATATTGGACTAAGGTAGCGATCAGCTCAATATGAATTACCCGCCGACTTCATTCCCCACAACAACTTTGGATCCGGGCAATAGCGCGCATAAAAGTGCTAGTCGACTTACAGCTCGGAGGCCTCGCCATGATATCGGGCCCGAGTTTTAGATTGGAGCAATTGTTAGGAATGCGCTCGAATTTAAGAGTGACTGCGTAAGTCACCGCGAGCATGAAGCCCAGAACGATGGTCAAAACATTGAGAACGGTTCTGGGGAGCCGCTCAGCCATGCAATTCTGTCTGTAGTTCGCAACTTATCAAAAATGATTACACGCTTGATGATGGGCCACCTTAATAATTGATGACAAGATGACGGGCCGAGTTAGTAATTAGCGAAAATCTGCCTGCAAGAGGCATCAAAGATCCGATAGTTGTGTCGGCTCAGTGTATGCCAAAGAACCATCTCCATCCCTTAAGTTGCGAGACCCACCAAGGGCCGGGCGAGGCCTCACTATTTCTGTGGCACCTATATTTTCAATGCGACGGCAGAAATGACAAGCCTAGTAAGACTTGAACCTACGACCAATCGATTATCAGTCTTAGGGCCGCTCTAACGTCTCGACCAAATCACGAAACGCGCCGGCATTTTCTGCACTCAATGACATGAGCGTGCGATGCGCCGCCAGCACCTGTTTTTTGATTTCGCCCTCCTCACACGCCACAGCCGGAATTTCCTCAATACCTGCATTGGCATCACACGACTCATTGCGGCGCTCAAACAATTGGTCAAACCCCATAGTATCGAGCAAACGATTGATGCTGGGGTTGGTACTAAAGATTGCGGGGCAAAAAGCAAATTGTGCTTTGGTTTGAATCGCCAGCTGCGCCAGCATTCCCAGCGTAGTGCTATCGAGCCCATCGGCCTCTGTCACATCGACCCACACGCTCACAAAATCGGGCTCAGCAAACATCGATTGAAAATACTGATCGAGCGCAGTGCACATGGTCAGTCGCACATCACCCTCTAGTTTAAGTACGTGCGCGCCATCATTTGAGGCCGCAGAAATTCGACAATGACTCATCCGACCCCCCGACTGATAAACAAACCGGCGATATCATCAGTCAGATCATCCGAGGTGACATCGCCCAGACTCAGTCGCCTAATCAAATCTCCGGGCTTTTCCAGTGAGCCACTGATGCGGCTCAGCAGGGTTTTCTCCCGTTCGATCAAGTCGACCTCATCGATCGTCTCGAGCACACCGTCAGACATGAGCACAAGCATAAAGGTCTCGGGCAGGACAATCGTTTCGAGTTGATAGGTCGCCTCTGGGGTCAGGCCGACGGGCATACCCTCGCCTGCTAAGTATTGCGACTTTCCCGCTGTCATCAATACGGGCTTGGGCAAATGACCCGCAACGGAGTAGTGCAATTGGTGCGTCTCAAAATCGAGACATCCCACCACCATGGTGGCGTACTTATTAACATGCAGTTCCAGCAACTCGCTA